>BFBZ01000001.1_pt561 | contig 252729 bp, 168 predicted proteins | sample 1888401 | NCBI WGS metagenome assembly BFBZ01 (sample SAMD00112614, study PRJDB3348) | symbiont metagenome | host: Chara braunii
GAGGTGCTCAACGCCTGACGGCATCGAAGAGGTAGGCACCAGTCTTGAATCTCGCGCGTAGAATCTACCTCGTGGTGCTCAACGCCTGACGGCATCGAAGAGGTAGGCACGTTCGATTGGGCGGATCGTGAGATGTTCCGATCCATGTGCTCAACGCCTGACGGCATCGAAGAGGTAGGCACGAGTGGTTCGCGACCAAGGCGAAGAAAGGGGTAGGGAGTGCTCAACGCCTGACGGCATCGAAGAGGTAGGCACCGAATGGGAGGCGGATTGTAAGGAGATGTCTGTCTGTGCTCAACGCCTGACGGCATCGAAGAGGTAGGCACCTTCGACGCCCTTCGCCTTCTTCGCCAGCAGTTCGTGCTCAACGCCTGACGGCATCGAAGAGGTAGGCACGCTGCGGCACCAGGTTCCCGCTCATCACGGGATAGAGTGCTCAACGCCTGACGGCATCGAAGAGGTAGGCACTGCCCTACCCTAAGGCATTGTCATTCCAGCGGATAGGGACCAGGTTTTCAAGGGAGTATTGGAGAGAAGGGGAAAGACTGATGAAACCTGGGCCGGAGTCATGGAAGACGTGTCGTAAAGTCTTGGGCAGTGCCAGGATTGGAGAAATCATGGATCGTCCAGCTTGCCAAGGAGCCTTAAGTCGTCGCTGTGGCTAGGGTTAGAGGGGATGTGAGGTACAGGAACGCCAAACAGCCGACGATGCTTGAATCGAGAACCTGGGGGCTACACGATGCGATGAGGCTCGGGAGAATCGGGCCAGTCGGGTTGATTTTGGGCCGAGAAGGTGGTCTCCATACCCGACACGCAACGCGTGCAAAGAGGAATCAGCAGGACCTCATCGTTGGGTTCGAGGACTTGCGTGAGTTCCCAACGCAGACGATGCATCTGAGTCGGGTTCATCCAGCAACGAAAGACAGACTCTTGCATTCTCTGGCCGGCCCCCTCCAGAACTCTCGCGGTGCGGCGAAGCCTGGCAGGGTCATGAACATCGTAACAAACCAACCACCATTTGGCATCGCTCATCCGGCATAATGCTCCTTTGTCTTGGTGGGATAGGATCCCGTTTCTGTGCCCTGCGGAGAGTGGGCATAAGCCGAACTCCTGAAGACGGCAGGTGCGGTTGCGCGAGAGGCGGCGTTCTGATTGCCGCTGATCCTGGTTAGCGGAGCCGCATGCGCGCGAACAGGCCTGGCTCTCCGCTCCATTCCTTTTCGAGGAGGCGGGCTTCGAGCTCCAGGGTGCGGACGTAAGAGAGGGAATAGCCAATGACCGGGTGCTTCCACGACTCATCAAGGCGATCCTCAAACAGGCGGATCGCCTTGCGGCGGCCAGCTTCCGAGAGCCAGACCTTCAGCTTGGTCGCCGTGAAGTCTTCTTCGGGGTCCCATTGGCCGCGATTCAAGGAACCGATGAGGACCATGTCCCAGAGGGGGACGCGGAAGAGTTCCATCAGGTCCAGGACCAGGGGATACGCCGCGCTTCGGGGTGTGTGAAAGAACCCGAGAGCGGGCTCCAGGCCGGCCGCTAGAATGGCTCGCATCACGGCGGTTTGCAGCAACGCATAGCCGAATCCCAGCAACGCATTGAAACGATCGAGGGGAGGGCGGCGTGTGCGAGTCTCGTAGCGCAAGGACTCTGGTACCGACGGCGTAAGAAGCTTGGCGAGACCACGGAAATAGCCGACGGCCGCCGAGCCTTCGAAGCCTCTGAGGGAGTCGCGGTCTGCTGCTCCTTCGATCGAGGCCAGGGCCGAACGGAGGGGGACGAGGTCGGCGAGCATGGCGTCGCGGGCGTTTTGATCGCCGCGAGAGGCGCGGAGAAGGTAGCGATGCTGTCCTTCCACCTTGGCGTGAGCAAGCGCCTTGGCCAGTCGCAAGCAGGTTCCTTCATCGGCCAGGGCGCGATACTGGCGAACTCTGCGTTGTACCTGGCCGGCCCCCGCGGAAAGACTGGCGGTATGGCGTCCCGACGTCGCCAGCCAATGAACGGGAACACCCCGGTCAACACAGAGGTTGAGCGCCTGAGTGGTGACCTGGGCGTAGCCATGAAGTAAAAGCGCGTCCACCTCTCGGATTGGGTACTTTGTGGCCGGGGCTCCATCGGGGGTCCTAATGACGAGTGTCTCCCCGCTGCGACCTACCGTGGCTCCGGGTGTGACGACGTGAAGGCTGGTGCCATCTCGGTCGGGGGGAAAGAGGCGGATCGGTTCGTGCTCCGGATCTTCGGACTGCCGAACTTCCTCGGGCAGGCACACCGGTGCTAGCGAGCAGCGAGCGCAGAGCCGTTCGTTCTCGGCGACAGGAGGGCGCTCGGTGCTTTCGCGAAGCTGCCGTGCTAGCGCGATCGCCTCAATAAGATCGGCTCGCGCTCGGTCGTCGATCGGGACGCGGACAGTGACGTTGTCAGCATGGTAGCGAACCCGTCCCTCAGGGACGGATTCTCCCGTGGCAGATTCGATCAAGACGGCGTAGGCGGTGACCTGGAGCCGGTCCGAAGGCCAAGCCTCGGCTGTCTTCCCCTCGCGCCGAGCTCGCCCTCGCTTGTGCTCGTAAGGTAAGAGCGATCCGTCGCGCCTTCGTAACGCGTCCACCTTACCCACCAGGCCCAACGTGGAGTCGGCTAGTTCCAGTTGTGTGCGTTCCCCTTCTTCATCGGCCTCGAGCGCCGCATGCAACTCACGGCCAGCGTATACCGCCGCATCAGCCACGCGAATTTGTTCGACCTCTTCCAGATAAAACAGTCTTTGGCAATAGGCCAGGGCATGCAGCGACATCACGCGCAGCGAGGGCGCGTGGTCGACCATGGGTGTGGTCACCTTCTCACTCCCTTCGTGTTGGAATGGATTTTTGGACGTTACGCCAATGGAAAGTCGGGGTTCCGCAGTTCTTCACCCCGACGTTCCGAGCAAATAGGTGAGGTAGATAGCGCGAACGTAAAGACGGAAGTCAGACGGGGCTGATCTGAGGCATCTGTGCCAATGGAGGGGGCACCCGATCCAAGTCGATCAAATCTCCGCTGACATAGCGCGTGCCGGCCGATCCGACGTGATCGACCCAGACGGGAAGGGACAACCTTCCTCGCTCTTGCACGAGATAGGCACGCGCCGGAGTCGGCTCATCGTGTGCGAAGCGTGAAACTTCATCGACCAGATGCGTACTCTCGCCGAGTGAGAGTCCACCGTAGCGATCGATCTCCTCGGGATGCTCCAGGGCAAGGAGAACCCGGTCTTCCAGGCTTGGCCCAGGGTTGGCTTCGGTGGTTGAGTCGAGCCAGATCACCAAGCGAACTCCTGTGAGTATCTCTTGATAGTCAGGGCGCGAGTTGCCGGGAGATCCCAGTGGGAGTTTCTTGACGCGCCAGAGCGTGCGCAAGACTGCACTTCGTTCGGGCTTCCCCAAGAGCGCAGGGCAGACTTTAGCTCCGATGTGGCGTCGACGATCGACCTCTCCAACCAGGGAAAGGAGAAATCCGTAGCAGGTCGCGGGGGGAGGAAATTCCTCGGTCTCCCAGAATTCGCGGGCGAAGCCTTTGCGAAAACAGGCGACCGGGACGGTAACTTTGAGTGCAATCATCTTCAATCCTTCCCGGCGGCGATCCGCTCGCAGACGAGTTTCGCGGCGTTTCGCACTCCAGGCTCCAGCGCCGCACCCAGCGCGGCGATTTTTTTGGCCGTTTCCGTGTCGCAAATCGCGCCGGCGATGATCAATTCTTCGGCAGGGATGTCTCCCGACTCGGCCCGGGCCAGCAGCGCCGGCACATCGACCTTGGCTCCAGTTCCTTCGTAGAGGTAGAGCAACCTGGGGGCGGGATCGTGTGTGATGCGAAAGATGACACTCTCGGGGCTGAAGTCATAAAGAAACCGGCCGTGGTTGCCGGCCACTTCACCCAAGGCACAGATGGCCTGGATTGCGATGGCGGCCCGTTCGGGCTTGCGCAGGGCGCTGGGTGTCAGGGCAAAGCCGTATTGGTAGCGAGTCGCGTGGACTTCGGTTCCATAAGGAACGGGGTTGGCCCCTTTCTTCTGCGCCGAGGGGGTTGCTCCAGGGCTGGCCGCGTTGAAGGTTACGTCACCGCCGTAGTGTGTCAACGAGATGGCACGCGTCACTTCAAGCACGGCGCGGCGAACCTTGGCTGTCCCCTTGGCGCGTGGCTTTTTTTTATCATCGGGTTCGGTGGATGCTTCTGGACCGTTTTCTTCCTTGGCAGCCTCGGCGCTCATGAATCCGAGGATGTCATCATCGATATAGGGTTTGCCGTCCTTGGCGGCCCAGGACTCAAACGTATGGTCAGACCATATATTCATTCTCTGATCATTATCCCAGCGACGATTGGTTGGCTCATGGTCGGCGAGTCTGCACCGGATCGCAAAGCGGATGGCCTCGGCGCTCACGGAAGAATGAACCTTGCCGAACCAGAGCAATTTCTGAAGCGTGGTGATATTGCCTTCGGTCTCCGCGCGATTGTTGGCCGCGGTGCCGTGGTGGGTAACGATCGCACCATAAATATGAAGGCTCATGGGAGACGATCCTTTCGAGTTTGTGGTGATTGAGAAACGATTCGAGAGGGTTATTGCTGCGACGTATTTTTGGAATCAACGCCGTCGTCAGATGACATGCCCGGCGGACGTTCGTAGCTTGCCAGGGCAAGGAGAGCGAGATCACGCGTGAGTTTCCAACGAGACTCACTGCAGATCATTGGCAGGACGCTACGCCACGAGCTCTTCAGCACCAAATTGGAACCTGATCGGCTCCAGAGATCGGCGAGAGCGCTGCGAAAGTCATCGGGCGTTTTGGCTCCGGCGAACGCGAGCCTCCAACGTTGCATCTGCCGTTCGACACGGTTCGAGAACGCAGTGGGATTACCAGTCGTTTCTTGCTTGATCATGCCAAATTTTCTGTACATGGCTTCATGCACAGAGCGAACGACGGCTTCCTCTCCTTGATCTTCCCATTGATCCTGGATCATGGCTTGGAGACCTTTCTTCTCGAAACTGAGGAGTCGAACTTTCTGTGCGTCATCGGAACCGTCGGACGAAACAACCAGGCGGCGGAAATCTTGATACCACGGTTGTCGCCGCGCCAGGTTTTCGGCGATGAGAGGACGAACGACGCTATCGGCCCAGAAGGGAGTGGGCGCCTCCCCCTTCTTCGTCGGCTTCGCGATCGCAATGCGAGGTTGAAACTGCCTAACGGCGATCTCAAAACGGTCGAGTGATTCCTGATCCGGATCAATTTCCAGGACGGCGGCGCGTGTTTTCTGCTTTTCGTTCCAGGCTTGAGAGGTGAAAAGGACGGAGAAGCATCGCTCAACTCTCAGTTGCTGAGCTTTCTCCCCTTGGTGGAGTTGGATTTGAGCCTGGAGTGCGGCATCTGTTTGGGGAGCCTTATGAAGTCGACTCTGAGCCTGAAGCGCGGCGTCGGCTGGGCTCGTAATGCGGCAGTCCTGGGCCGAGCCTGGGATCCAGTGTTTTCGGTATTTGACGAAGCGTTCGAGATCTTCCACGTCGGGTATAAGCAGTACGGCCGATTTACGGTCGATCGGTAGGGATAGGGTGCCGACCAACGCGAAATGAAGGGCGATCGCAAGTCCCGGCGGCTGTTCGATTGTCGTTGAGGGAAACGCCACGTGGCGTTGAACGAACCCGGGCGCGATTGTTCCGCTGATCGAGACACTTGGTTTGAGGACTCCCTTTGAGTTAACTAGTTTTTCCCATTCCGATTGATGGGTATAGCCTGTAAGAACTTGATGTTGGATCGAGATGGTCTGCTCATCGATTTCGTAGGATGCCACCGAATTCCCGGACGATTTCCGATTAGGACCGAACTGAAGGATGGTCATGGACATCCCCTGTTGGAGTTCGGCGAGCACCTCGGGCGGGATTTTCCCATGGCTTCCCGGTAAATTGATGAGCCCGTTTTTGATCTGGAACGATAGTTCGTAGAGGCGCTTGAAAAAGGGTTTCGCGCCCTGCGGACTATCCCAAGTCAATTCAACACGACGATGATTCAATGACCATTGGCCTGGAGGATGCTGGTCGACAGGACGATCTCGCTCAATGGATCGCAGCGTTGCGGCCAACCCTCCCAAGCCCGCTCGGTGCAGAGGACTCATGCCGGGTTGGAACAGGTCGATGCTCAAAGTTTCCATTCGGCCCCCCTTTTTGGGTCATAGACGATGTGATTCTCGGGAGGAATTTTGCAAAAGCCGACCTCTTCCCAGCCCTGCCAATGAATGCCTTTGAGGGGAACAGGCATGGGGATGCGGACTCTCTCAGGGCGAACTTGCCCCGTTCGTACGGCGTCCGCATCATGGGATAGGATCACGTCGATTCCCGGTGTGCCTTCTCGAAGCGCTCTAGGTTCGGTGACAAACCCACCGTCAAACCAGATACATGTTTTTTTGAGGCCGTCTGCAGGGGGTGTAGAATCCACCCAGGCCTTGACCAGGTCGAGTTGCGATAGTTCTCCGTTTCCAAGTTTCTTGAGCCATTCCATCGCCGCAGAGAGTTGTTCCTCCTTGTAGGGCAAGGGCCCTACGAATTCCGTGATGATGAAGGGACGAACTCCGGATTTGTCGCTAGGACCAGCGTACCGATGGAGTCTTCCCAGGCGTTGAATCAAGGAGAAAATTGGGCATAACTGTGTAATTAGAAGATCAGCGGATATATCGAGAGACATCTCCGCGACTTGAGTGGTGATGGCGAAAGCGGGTTTGTTGGCTTCCTTAAAGGCCGTGATGACTTCGCCATGGCGATCGACGCGATCCTCGTAGCGGAACCGACTGTGATAAAGAATCGGTCGCAATTCCTTGATACGGAGATCGTCAGCCAGGGCCATCGCTTCAGCCACGGTGTTAACGACCCAGAGAACCTTCTTCTTCTTCGCAAGGGCTTGCTTAACTTGGTCCCAAGGAGAATCGCTGTAGAGACGTTGGTATCGTTTGTGTTCTTGAAGGTCTTTGGGGCCGTCGATGGGGCCACCTAATTCCTCGCCGATTCCTTGGAGAGCCTGCTGGAGCATCTCGAGGCGGGACTTAGGTAAGCTTGCTGTCATGAGCAGACATCGAACGCCTCGGACCTCGGTCAGGAAGCGGAGCAGGGCAGCGAAGAGATCGTTGTCATAAGCATGAATTTCATCGAATACAAAGGCCGACATGGCGAGTGAAGGCCACGCATAAAGTCCTCGGCGCTGGTTTTGTACGAGTCCAAGAACCGTATCAACCGTGCAACTGACCAGCGGAGTTGACCAGTGCTCGAGAGCGTTGATTGAGTCGTTGGCTGCACTCCCTTTGCCTTTTTGGTTTTCCTCGTTTTCGCTATTGGGCTCGTCATCTCCCAAGCCGAGGATCTCTATATCCACGTCGGCGCGGCCGTGGATTAGGGCGGCATCCAGGGTAGGATCGATGAGATAGTCGCGATAACCTTCGGTGGATGTTCCGGTGGTTGGGTAGCAAAAGAAGAGTCGTTTCCCGGCAGCTTGTTCCGCCGCCCACAAATAGGCGGCTGAGGTTTTGCCGCTCCCGCAACCGGCTTGAACGAAGACCACGCGATTGGTTTGTTCGGCGACTTTCTTTTGGAAGGGACGAATTTCACCTCCCTTGATTCCGGTCATGACAATTATTCGCAACTCGTCAGCGGAAGGGCATCGCGCGAAGGCTTCGGGGATCCAATCCACCATGGACTGCTCACCACGACTTCCTATCGATCCGGTAACATCTGCGCAAATGAGGCATGCTTTTAGTGCGGCAACGTAGCGGCGTTCCTCTGGCGAGAGCGACTCCATCAGGTCATCGGCTTCGTCCTGAGCGTCCTCGAATTCTCGAAGGGCGCTTTTGAGTTTCGTGAATCGGAGTTTCCTGCGAGACGAGAACACTGGAGGGGAAGCGAGTCCAAGCTTGTGCTGGCCGAGCGTGAGCGTCTTCGAGAAATCGGGATGGTCCAGGAAGATGGTCAATTCCACCTGTGAGTCTGCAGGGGGATCCGTTGGGGGAAACTTGCGATGGTGTCCGGCCACTGCCCACAGCACCAGCTCGACGGAACGCAGGTCGAGGATACCTGCCTGTAACCAATTTCTTATCTCCGGCTGTCGGGCAATGAGGAAGGAAACCGCCTCATGGCGAATGGCCTGACGCCTTGGATGAGTAATTGTGAGCATATCCTGATAATGGTCGTTGGCTTTGCCAAGGTCGTGCAGCAAGGCTGCGGCGAGAAGATCTCGAAGAAATCGCGCGAGCCACACCGCTGGGTCGAGCCCCATTGCGATTAGCTGGGCTGCGCCGGTGACTTCGACCAAACGCTCGGCGGCTTTCATGACCATTTCTGTGTGTTCGGACAGATCCTGGCTCGGACGGCCGAAGCGGTCACTTTTTGCGAGAAGTCGTGGCGGTACCATTTCGTTCCTCCTCCGCCTGGCGAACAGGGTAGAAGATTCCACAGCCCATATGCCTGCGACCCCCAAGACCGTGCACAAGGAGTTTGTAAGAGTCGCGATCGGAGAGGCCGTCGATCCCCAACGCGAATCCGACAACGGTCCGATTTTTGATCTTCACCACCCGGCGGCGGTGCTCTCCTTGGCGAGGACCTTCCTCGAAGATGGGGATGGTGGCATGACCTTGGATCTCGAGCGCGGCCATTTGCTTGGCAATTGCGACAAGAAACGATTCAGGATTTTGATATCCCTTGATCGTTACAATCCGGGAAACTAGACTCGAGGCCGCTTCCAGCGCGTGGACCTCGGGGATCCTTAACCCAATCTCGCGCCCCGCGATGTTGAGAAACTTTCCCGCGAGAGGGAGGATCTCACCGATGCGTTCCGCCGGAATTCGGACTCTGAGTCGCGACTCCGGTATGATCTGAATTCCTTCGATGCCCAGAGACATTCCGCCAATGGGAGAGATCGCGACGTCATCTGGCAGATGGCCACCCAAGAGGTGGCTGATCGCCGAATACAGGTCATAGGCGTGATCACGAGGTAACGAACGCCCTAGAATGGGAAATGCAAGTTCGACGATTGTCATGTACGCTCCTAGAGAAATTAAGCGGAAGCGCTTGATTTAAGATAAATGAGCAATTTTTGACGTTTCTTGTGAATGGCCTGTCTCGAAACATGGCGACTCTGAGCGATCTCTGCTACCGATCGCTCGCAGTCACCGAGGCCGAGTGATTCTTCGAGGAGCTGCCGATCGCTCCGTGCGAGATTGGCCAAGAGAGATTCGACGAGGTCTTGGATTTCTGATTGCCTTGTTGAGTCGGCGACTTCGGCGGGATATCGAAGGTCAAGGTAGGAGCGGGAAGACAACTCCCTCTGAGCTCTCGCCTTGAGGGCTTCTCTTTTGTGGTATCGTTTTGCGTATCTGAAGACCAGTTGGTCGAGGAGCTTGCTGGATTCAAATTCGGAATTGGTCGGCAGCCCGTTTGGAAAACGTCGCTCCAATGAGCTCCAAACACTCCCGATTGCCTCGGAGTGGTCGCGTGCTCTATATCGCTGTGCGGCTTTTCGCAGAAGCGATGTTTTGACGGTCCAGAATTCGGGGGACTGCCAGGGTCTTTCGTACATCTCCATGGCCCTATGTTGCGAGTGTCTTGTGAAGTCTCGCTCTCCGTCTTCATTATTATAGGGCCCTTGGGACGGTGGTAATGTCAACCGGAAGTGCAGTGACGAACTTGGATTTGACGGATATCTCGGCCCTTTTTTTGTGTGTGTTGGCCGCCGATCTTCTTGAGGAATAAGGCTTTAGGTGAATGGTGTTCGTCTTGAGAAAAATCCTCATTGATCGCATGGCGTAGTTGCCATTGAATTCGACACCAGTTTGCGTCTTGGGTATGCATGTTTGATTGCATTGTTTTTGCGGTTGGTTTCGCGTGCTCCTCGTGGGTGGAGATCCTCCCTTTACCCTCCATCCGAGGCCGTACCGTGTTAAAATTGAATTCCGTGTGAATGCCGACAGGCGTTGAGCATTTGCGTGTGACTTGCGGAAGTCTCGCTCCGGTCTTTTGTGAAACCCTTTGATGCCGTCAGGCGTTTTCGGAGTTGAAGTTCAAAGAGTTGGCTATGTAAGTAATTTTGTGTTCTGATAATCATAAATTCGCATAAGGGCCTTTAGCTCATCTTCGATCTCTCGACGCAAAGACATGGGTTCGAGTACTACTGCCTTGCTGCCGAAGCTGAGCACCCACCCTCGGAATTCCTCTGTGGAGGAAAGTTTGAATTCTGCCAGGAGACTTCCGTCTCGCTGCTTCGTGAGTTTCTGGCTTTCGTGCCGCTTTGACTCTTGAACATAACGGGCAACGGAGGGGGCGAACCGAACTTTGATGGTGATGAGTTCGCCATCGGTCTTATAGATGCCGAAGGTGGAAGAAAGGTGTTGCGTGAGGCTGAAACCTTCCGGGCGGCGTAAAGGGAAGTTGCTGGTTTCGACTTCTTCGATGCGGTCGAGCTTGTAGTGCTTGATTTGATCTTCCTGCGGATCGAGAGCGATTAGGTAGCACCACTCCTTATGAGAGACTAACCCCAGGGGATAGACATCGCGGAAGGCGGGTTCGGTCGCGCGCTCGGACTGATAGAGAATGTGGGCACTTTTTCCATCCTCGATCGCGATGGTGAGACTTTCGAAGATCTCGGATTTGTGCCGATAATCGGCTAAGCCGGGGGTCGTCTGGTGAAAGAGCTTCGCGAATTGTGCAAGGTAGGCCAGGGTGCTCTCTGGTAGCGACGAACGGGTTTTCTTGAAGGCACGTTGTGCTGCTTCGTAAAATGGGGTTCCGGCCAGGTTTTCCAGGCGGCAACGCGCGATCTCCAGCGCGGCGGCTTCCTCAAAAGTGAATGTCAGAGCCGGTTGAGGGGTGTCTCCTTTCATTCGCCATGTCTTGCGGCCGAATTCTCCGACGGTCTCTTCGAGTACGAAGCCGACGCTTCGGAATGTGTCGAGATCGCGGCGGATGGTCTTCTCCGTGACGGCTGCGCTTGCAGCCATTTCTTTGACGGAGATCCCGTAGCGGCTTGCGATCAAGGTCCGTATCAGTAGGCATTGCCGCCGAAGAGAGGTATCGTCTGACATCGACTGGTCCTCGAGCGTGGCCCCGGGCAAATCAAAACGACGACCTGGGGAACCGCTTCACGGTTGACTTGCGCTGTGAGTGTTTCCAGCGGAGGGGGACGCTGTTTGACCTGACATGCTTGATCATAGCGAAGGGGGATGGACAGGGTCTTTCCAACCTCACAAAAGATCAGTATTTTGTGGAATTGGGAAATCGGCCGCAATAGGGTAGTGTTGCGCAATAGACTTCTTAGGGATTTAAGATTTTTAAAGCTATAAAGAGAATTGTCGTTGTGGATTCATTGTCAGTCATCTCTTTGATGCGATCGCTCGATTCTTTGCGGAGAAAAACGGATGGGCAAGGAACTCGAATGTGTGGCCTGTTTTGAGGGGAAGATGGGGGCGGGGAAGGCGCATTTGGATGGGACGGGGCTGACGTTTCGGGGGGAGTTTCGGTTGGTGATTGCGCAGGGGAGTGTGACGGGGGKGGGGGCGGAGAAGGGGGTGCTGACGGTTCGGTTCGAGGGGAAAGAGGCGACGTTTGAGATGGGGAGTCAGGCGGAGAAGTGGGCGGAGGCGATTGCGAATCCGCCGGGGTTGTTGCAGAAGCTGGGGGTCAAGGCGGGGCAGAGGGTGGGGCTGGTGGGGTTTGAGAGACATCCGGCGTTTGCGGATGAGTTGGTGCGCGAGGGGGCCGTTGTGGAAGGGAAGCTCAAGGCGGGGCTTGATTGGGTTTTTGTAGGGGTGGAAGGGCCGGAGGATCTCGAGGAGCTGGAAGGGCTCAAGGGGATCATTGCTCCCAAGGGGGGAGTTTGGGCGGTGTATCCCAGGGGGGTGAAGGTCGTCACCGAGGCGATGGTGCTGGCGTCAGCCCAAGAGGCGGGGTTCGTGGTGCCCAAGGTTTGCCGGTTTTCGGAGACGCATACGGCCCATAAGCTCGTGCTGCCGAAAGAGGCGCGGTGAGGAAGCGGCCGCTTTTGCGATAGGGCGGCGATTGTGGCCTGAAAGCTACGGTCGATGGCAGGGTATGGCGGGGATGGGTGGCAGAGGCATGCGAGTATGCGTGTCTATGACGCCCTTTTTCATGCGCCGCTTTTTTTGAAGTGCTTGATCGTGGTCCTCGACGCTCGGAAAGGGGCTCCGAGCGTCGAGGGACGAAGAAAGATCACTTGGACTTGAGCGACTCGAGGTAGCTCAGGAGCGAGGCGAACTCGGAGAGGGAGAGGGGGTCGGCGAGGCCGAGAGGCATGACGGAGGTTTCCGTCTTGCCGCGCTCTTCGATGTCGCTCTTGGGGAGGACGGTGACGACCCCCGAGGAGTTGCGGAACTCGATCTCGTCGCCGGACTCGCGGACGACAAAGCCTTCGAGGACCTGGCCGTTCGTGGTGGCGAACTTCTGGGTCTCGAAGCCCTGGGCGATCTTGGCGCTCGGCTTCAGGATCGATTCGGTGAGCTCGGCGCGGTTGTAGCGGGCCGAGATGCCGACGAGGGAGGGGCCTTTCAGGGCCTCGGACTGAGAGACGGTGTGGCAGCCGATGCAGCCCTGGCGCTCGAAGAGACGAGCTCCGAGCTTGGGGTCGCCGGCTTCTTTCTGGACCCGGGCGACGACGTCGGCGAAGGGGAGCTTGGCGAGGTTCTCGCCCTGGCTCGCGCTGGCGTCGAGGCCGAGCTCGTGGAACGCTTCGGTTGCGGCGGCCTTGATTTCGGGGGACGCGTCTGAGAGTCGCGCACGGACCTGGAGTGCGTAGAGCGGAGAACGGGTTCGCGCCACGGCTTTAAGCAGACGCACGGTGGCTTCGGGACGCGACCAGGCTCGGTCGATGGCGGCGTGTGCTTCGGCCTTGGCTTCGCTCGAGGCGCGAGCGTTCCCCTCGATCTGGAGCAGGGCGAGAAGACCAAGCTCACTCCGAGCGGGGTTGGGATCGCCGGCGAGTTTCGCGAAGGCGCTCACGCGATCGGCGAGGTGCGAGTCTCTCAGGATGTCGCGAAGGGTGTCGCTCAGGTCGTTATTGGGGATCTTCTTCGCGACGATCGACGCAATGGCGGGGATGGCCGCGTCAAAGGCTCCTGCCTGGCTCAGGTGGCGTTGGAGACCTCGCAGGGCCTTGGCTCGCGTGACGGGGTCGTTCTGGTCAGAGGCCGCCACCGTTCCCAGGAACTGGAGCGCCTCGGGGGAAGGGGTCGGCCGGCGAAGGAGGAGGTCGACGAGCGCGCCTTGAAGAGCAGGGGACTCATTGGCGAGGCGAAGGGCCCGGGCTGTCGTCTCGTCGAAATCGATGCGGTGCCGGATCATCTCCGAGATCAGCCAGGCCGCGAAGGCGTCGTCCGCGTGCTTGAGGGAATGGCGGAGCGTCTCGGCGATCTTGTCGCTTTGGTCCCAGGTGACCGGCTGATAGTACGGCCCGGTCGTGTCGGGGCGGGTGCTCCACCAATCACCGCGCCACTCGGCGTCTTGGTAGTAGAGGCGGCAAAGGGCTTTGAGAATTGGTCGGCGAACCGTGTCGTCACTCGTGGATTTGAGACGATCGACCAGGCCATTGACCGTGGCGGCGTTGTGGAGGCTCTGGAGAACCTGGACCGCGCCGGGGATCAGCTTGGGAGTCGAGGGGTCGATGGCCTTGAGGCAGACGTCGGTGGCTTGCAGAGATACGAGAGCCTTGATCGCAACGTGGGCGACGAGCGGGTCGGGGTCGGCGACCAGGGGAAGGATCGCGGAGGCGGAGTCGACGAGGCCGAGGCGGCCCAAAAGGACGGCGGCCTGGAGCCGGACACGGGGGTTGGTGTCGGTCAGGGCCTTCTGAAACGACGCGATCATCGGACTGGGTTTTTCATCGCTCGCCTGAATGCCGGTCCGCAAGTGGTGCGCCCGGTCGCTCAGAGCTCGCAGCGCGAATTCTCGGAGGTTGTCTTTCTCTACGAACTGAGAGAGATGCCAGGTGATTTTGCGCGGTGCATCGATTTGAGCGAGCGTAAAGAGAGCGGCCACACGTCCCGCCAAAGGTTTGTCGGACATCGCAAGGTCTACAAGTTTAGCGATGTAGGAATCATAGGGGTGACCTCGAAATCCTATTGAGGGCAAGCCGACACCATTGAGAATGGCTCGCGAAGCGGCGAGCCGCAGAGTTTGGCTGGGGGATTGGAGGTAGCCGACGAGCTGGTCGGCCGTGGCGTTCATCAGGTCGGGGAATTTCGCGGGGGCGTCGCCTCCCGGGTAGGTCACGCGAATGACGTAGCCGACGTCGGGCTTGTCATAGGTAAAGCCCCCTTCGCGCCAGCTTGCGACGTAGATGCGAGAGAGGCCGTCGACGTCCATGTCGGTGGGGCGGGGGAGTTCCAGGAAGGCTTCCTGCCCGGCTTCAAACCCAGCACCCTTGGGGGTGAGGGGGTGGCGGAAGACGCCGCTTCGTCCCCATTCGCAGGTGTAGAGGGTGTCGTTGAATTCGGGGGGAAGTCCTGGTTCCTGGAGGTAGAGGGAGCCGGTGGGGGAGCCGCCGCCGTAGTCGGCCAGGGGGGGGACGATCTCGTCGCCGAAGCGGGTGAAGAGGGTGGGGTAGCCGTAATGGCCGGTGGGGATGATGTGGCTCAGGCGGACGTCCCAGCCGCCGCCGTCGTTGGTGTTGTCGCGAGTGAAGATGTTCATGTAGGGGTCAATGGCAACGTCATAGATGTTGCGCTGGCCTCGGGAGTAGATCTCGAGGTTCTTGCCGTCCGGGCGGACCCGGACGATGCCGCCGCCGCGAAGCTGAGCGGTTGAGCCGTCTTTGGCCTCGGCCTTGACGAAGCCGTAGTCGCCGACGGCGACGTAGATCCAGCCGTCGATCCCCATGCGGATGCCGTTGGTGGTGTGGTCGGCCCCGCGAAACTTGAGGTCGAAGCCGATCCCCTTGACGAGCACTTCCGACGACTCGGAGACGCCATCGCGGTCGCGGTCGTGAAAGGCGGTGAGGAACGGGGGGTGGAGGACGTAGACAGTGGTTCCTCGCGCTTTCGTATACGTGTCGTCGACGATGATCCCGCGGGGGCTGTCCATTTTGGCGAAGTCGTTGAAGCGGTCGGCCTTGCCGTCGCCGTCTTCGTCGATGCAGCGCACTACGCGGCCGCGCTCGGGCTTGGCGTCGAGGGAGCCGTTCTCATCGACGCCGACGTACACCTCGCCGGTCGGCGAGGTGGCCAGGCAGGCGGGGTAGCGGACGTCCGGAGGAGCCGCGAAGAGGGTGACCTGAAAGCCCTGGGGGGCCTTGACTCCGGCCAAGATTCCCTTGCCGCCGATCGACTTGGGGCGCGTCGATGCGCCGGCGCCGGCGGGGGCGGGAACCATGTTGGTGCCAAGGACCTCGAACTCGAAGAAGCTGCCCCAGTGGCCGTCTTCGAGGCCGGTGAGGGTGAGGCGGATGTAGCGGATGCCTCGGGCGAGGAATTTGTGGGTCCGCTCCTGGTCGCGCTCCTTGGTCTGGGTCTGGTCGGAGAGGAGGGTCCAGGTCTTGCCGTCTTCGGAGCCTTCGACCTTGTAGCGGTAGCCGACGTCGTCGTGCTCCCAGACGATTTTGCAACCGGTCAAGTCTTCGGGTTTGCCAAGGTCGACCTGCCACCAGTAGCCGGGCTCGTTGTCCGGGGCGCACCAGCGGCTTTCGGGATTGCCGTCGTTGCCGGACTTGGCGCCGCGTGCTTCGTCTTGCGAGGCCGAAGCCGTGGCCGGCTTGCCGAGCGCCAGGTTTTCAGGGACGAGCGTGCGAGCGGCGGTAGAGGGAAGGGGCTGAAGGTGAGCATCGTCGAGCTTGTCGACCGCCCAGAGGAGTCCGCGGGTGATGTAGTTGAGGAAGATCGGGTCGGCCATCTCCTCGTTATTGTGGCCGATGGTCGTGCCGAAGACGCGTCCCTTGCCGTACTGGTTGGTCCAGATGCAGACCTCGTCCTTCTTGGTCTCTCGGCTGCGGGCGTGGGCGAGCGGCGTGGCGGTGTCCCAAAGCTTGCTGATGATGTAGAGCTCGCCATTGGGGGTCTGCCAGGAGTCGCCAAAACCCTTCATGATCGGGTTGTCCTTGGCGAGGTTTACCACCTTGAACGGGTAGTGTGCGCCGTGGCCGTGCGAGGTGACGCCGAGGAACTTGAACCACTCATCGGTCTTGTCGCGATAGCAGTGCATCGCGCAGTGGATCACGATGGCGGGAAGCCCTTCGCGGTGGGGCTTGATGATCCGCTCGGTCCAGGCAGGGTCGGTGACTCCGGCGAAGCACTCGTTGTGCACGACGATGTCGAAGCCCTTGTACCAGTCGGCCTTCTCATAGACGGCGATCTTGGTGTCGGTCGTGGAGCCCCCTTGCTGGACGATGGTCCACTCCACGGGGGCCCGGGCGGAGATCCCTTCGGAGAGGATCCGCTTCTGTCGGGTGTAGTCGTGGCAGCAACCCCCGGTGATCAGGAGTGCGCGGATCGGCTTGACGGGTTCATCAGCAACAGCTTGGGCGCCTGGAAAGACGCAGGAGAGAAGCAGGAGTACTCGACGTGCGTTCGACATCGCGTTCTTCCAAAGCGTGAGTCGCGTGGCCAAGAGGTTTGTCTCCAAAGCAAGGGCGGGTGCCGGGACGACGGTTGCGGGGCTCTTTCAGGCCTTGGCCTCAACGCCCGCAGCCAGTCCTCCTCTTCGAGACACCTGTGACATGGATCGGGGGGAGCGATCGGAATTCTCTTAGAAGGTAATGAGTTGCCCAGGGAAAAACCACCCATCCTTGCATCAGCGAAGAGGCTGTCTCGCAAGGGTTTGCTTCGCGGGTCGCGGCGAAAGGCGGAAGAAACATGAGGTGTCGGGACTGGAGAAGTGGATCCGGGAATTCCGGGAGAACGCTCGAGCGAGGCTGCCAGGATCTTGGCACGGCGCCACGGCTGGGCCAAACTATCGAGGAATTTTGGGTCCAAGAGCCTTTTGACACCGTTTCGAGAGTCGCGAAGCCAACGAGAGGGGGTGGGCGGATTCGCCGAACCCGCTGCTTTGCGATTCCCGTGGCCTTCGACAAGGGGATTACGCCGTGATGAACCGAGTCGTTTTGCGGTCAACGATCGCCGCGCTCGTGCTGGCCTGTGGGACGAGCCTGGCCATAGCCGATCCGCCTGGACTAAAGACGCTCGAGATCGGCGCTGATGCGCCCGACTTCCGGCTGCCTGGAATCGACGGTAAGACGTACACGCTGAAAGATTTTGCTGACGCCAAGGTTCTGTTCGTGATCTTCACTTGCAACCACTGCCCGACGGCTCAGGCCTACGAGGGAAGGCTTGCCAAGCTGGTCAAGGATTATCGCGATAAGGGGGTGGCGGTCGTGGCGATCTCCCCCAATGACCCGGCCGCCGTGCGGCTCGACGAGCTCGGATTCACCGACCTTGATGACTCGTTCGAGGCCATGAAGATCCGGGCCAAGGAGACGAAGGTCGACTACCCTTACCTCTACGACGGCGACACCCAAGAAACGTCCAAGGCCTACGGCGTTCTGGCGACCCCGCACGTCTTCATCTTCGACCAGGCGCGGAAGCTTCAGTACGTGGGGCGGTTTGATGACTCCGAATTCAAGACCGTGAAGTCGCACGACGCGGTGAATGCGGTTGACGCCCTCCTGGCCGGAAAGCCCGTGCCGGCTCCCAAGACGCGGGTGTTCGGGTGCTCGACCAAGTGGTCCGAGAAGCGGGCTGATGCCAAGAAATCGCTCGAGAAGTGGAATGCCGAGCCGGTCAAGCTTGAACCGCTGGACCTGGCGGGAGCGGCCAAGCTCGCCGCCAATGACAGCAAGTCTCTCCTGCTCGTTAACCTCTGGGCAACCTGGTGCGGCCCTTGCGTTGCCGAACTCGACGAGTTCGTCACCATCAACCGGATGTACCGCACGCGCAAGTTCCGGATGGTATCGATCAGCCTCGACGACTCGGACCAGGAGTCAGCCGCGTTGAAGGTTCTCCAGGAGCACCACTTCGCCGCGACCAACTACATTCTCCGAGCGGATGATCGCGATAAATTCGCCGAAGCCCTCGATAAAGAATGGCCAGGGCCCATTCCCTACACCCTTCTGATCGCTCCCGGCGGTAAGGTGATCTATCGCAAGAGCGGACCGATCGAACCTCTCGACCTGAAGAAAGCGATTGTTGGTCATCTGGGACGTTCGTACTGAACCCCGGATCATGAGTGAAAGGGTGGATCGGGTGACTCGTAACAGGGTCGCCCGCCTCTCTCTTTTTCTAGAGTGGATGTGTCGAATTCACGCGCAGGCTGAGGCAATCCGCACCGGCCCAGAGCCTGCCGTGCGACTCAGCCGGCCTCGTTAGGGAGAAGGCCGTCGCTCTCGTTAGCGTTATTTCGAAATTCCTGGCTGATCGCGAAAGGTCTTGGTATATCAGCAGCGGAAATCAGATCCCGTGGATTGCCCGATTGTTGAATCCAAAAAAAGAAATCATGACAAAATTCGGGACTTCATACATTTGTATGAGTTTTTCTTTGGAAGTGCCGTGCCTTCAGGAAGCGTTAAGTCTGGGCGCGGACCCGGCGAGAAAAGTAAGGGTGGTGTTTTGTGATGCTGGAGACTGAGAAGCCGCCAGCATCACTCTGAAGACTTTATCGGTAAACGCAAGGACCTTGGCACGCGTGCCCTGGCCTTTTGCGAGGTTGCCCGGCCATGCGACCAACGCAACGATCGCCGCTTGCAAAGCGTGGATCTTGTGGGAAAGATCCGGTCGACGTCGTGAGGGAGCCGAGGTTCAATCGGCTCGAGGGTAAAGGGTCCCGTTGGAACCGGCGGGGCGGACGCCCTGTTCTCGGTAACAGGTGACGAGGTTTCGTCCCCGCTGCTTGGAGAGATAGAGCGCCTGGTCGGCGGCGTGGAGCAGGGCATCAATGCCGATGCCTTGCATGAGGTGGGCCGTCGCGACTCCGAAGCTGGCGGTAACCGGGTTCGACGGCTTGGTTTTCGTAGCGATCGCGATCCGCAGGCGTTCCGCGGCCGCGTGGGCTTCTTCTTCGTCGGTCGCGGGCATGAGGACCACGAATTCCTCACCGCCGTAGCGAACCGAGAGATCACTCGAACGCGTTTCCGCCCGGAGGATGTCGGCGATCGAACGCAAGGTCTGGTCTCCGGCCGCGTGCCCTTGCGTGTCGTTGATCGCCTTGAAATGGTCGATGTCGAGCAAAATGAGTGAGCAGGGAAGCCCCGTCCTCGTGAGAAGGGCTGTTGAAATCTGCAACTCTTCGCGCAAGCGACGACGATTGGCGAGCCCGGTCAAAGGATCGGTCGTAGCCATCTCGGCCAGGCGCGCATTTTTCTCTTCGAGCTCGGCCTGAACGCCCAGGATGCGCCGGGCGATCGTGAGGCGAACGGCCAGTTCGTCTCCATCCACGGGCTTGGTCAAGAAGTCATCAGCGCCCGCGGCCAGTCCTTTGAGGCGATCGATTCTACCGTCCCGACCCGTCAAGAGAATAATATAGGTGTAAGGATGCGGTTGATGCGTGCGGATGCGCCGACAGAGCTCGGGACCATCGAGGTGGGGCATCATCCAGTCGGTAATCAAGAGTCGCCAATCGCCGGCGACGATTTGCTCCCAGGCTTCGGCGCCTGTAGAGACTACGAGCACTTCGTGCCCAAGGTTCTCAAGAATTCTACGGATAGCGAGACCCGAGGGTTCCTGATCTTCGGCGACCAGAATCTTCATGATGATGATTCAATCCCCTCTCGGAGCCGGCTTGAAAGCTCTTCCCAAAGGGATTCGACTTTTGCGAACGACTGAGAAGCCGATGCGATGTCGTCCCGGCGTCCGGCGAGTTCCATCTCAAGCAGCTTTGCGGCCAGTGCGTTAGCCCCGATGGTGAGAAAGTTACCTTTGAGTCCGTGGGCCGTGGCGTGCAGACGGTCGGCGTCGTGCGCGGTGATGGCGTCTCGGAGATCGTCGAGACCTGTTGGAGTGGTGGCGAGAACGGAGTCGGCCAGTGTGCAGACGAAGTCGACATCGCCGTCGAAGCTTGAAACCAGGTCAGACCAGGAAAACGAGGGGCCTACAGCTTCGCGGTCGGCCTTGCGGAGGGTTTCTGGTGGTGATTGCGTTGTGATGCAGCGCACGAGTACCTCACGAAGGTCTTTCTGGCGCACCGGCTTGGAGATATACCCATCCATTCCGGCGTCCAGGCAGCGTTCACGGTCCCCTTCCATGGCGTGTGCGGTCATCGCCAAAATGGCGGTCCGCCGCCCGCTATCCTGTTCGTGGCGACGCACCTCGGCCGTCGCCGCGAATCCATCCATGCCGGGCATCTGCACGTCCATAAGGACTACGTCGTAAGGTCTCTGAGTGATCGCTTCGACCGCGGATTTCCCGTCACTGGCGACATCCGCGGAACAACCCATCGATTCGAGCATTCTGACGGCCACTTTGCGGTTGGTCGGATGGTCATCCGCGACCAGAACGCGAAGCCCCAAACTGCCTGTGAGCCGTGAGGCACTCTTGTCCGGCTGCGACCGCATTTTGCGTGTCGTGGCTCGGGCTTCAATCACGTCCGTGAGCACATTCAAGAGCTGCGAGCGGCGAATGGGTTTGAACAAACGTATGTGTGAGACATGAGACGTGCCCGGCTGGTCGCGCTCGCCGGGGGCGTTGGGACACATCAGGACGATTGGCAGGTCCTGCACCCCAGTCTCTTGGCGGATCATCTGTGAGAAGTAATCGCCCGTGGCTTCCGGCATGTGTGAGTCAAGGAAGATGAGGTCGAACGGCTCATTCGTTCCGGCCTCGCGGAGTTTGGTCAGAGCTTCACTGGGAGAAGCCGCCTCCTTCGCGAAGCACCCAAAGCTTTGGAGATACTCACACATGACACGCCTGATCATGCTATTGGTGTCAACGACCAGGGCTCGGAGTGACTTATTAACCTTGGGCGCGAATTCTTTTCCGGCGGGTGACGCGATCCCTCGGGTCAGGGTCAGCTTGAGAGAGAACGTGCTGCCGGCGCCCGGCTCGCTCTGCAAGATGATCGTTCCCCCCATCAGCCTTGCTAGTTGCCGGCAGATGCTGAGACCGAGGCCGGTGCCACCGTAGCGCCTGGTGGTGCCGTCATCGGCCTGGGTGAAGGTCTCGAAGATGACGGACTGCTTGTCGAGGGGGATGCCGATGCCCGAGTCTTTCACCGAGATCTGAACGTCGATAGAACGGCGGTTGGTGGATAGCCGGCGAGCTTCGACGACGATTTCACCGGCCTCGGTGAACTTCACCGCGTTTCCGACCAGGTTCATGAGGATCTGGCGGAGCTTGTGAGGATCTCCCACCGCGGGTTCGAGCAGGTCGTCCGGCACGAGGCAGACGAGTTGCAGCCCCTTCTGGTGGGCGCGGGGGGCGAACAACTCCGCGACTTCCTCGATCAAGACGCCAAGGTTGAATTTGACGTTCTCGATCTCCATCTTGCCAGCTTCGATCTTGGAGAGGTCGAGGATGTCGTTGACGATCTCGAGCATGGAGTCGGCACTGTTGCGGATCGTCGTCGCGTAGTCGTGCTGCTGTTCGTCGAGAGCAGAGTCGAGCAGCAACTCCGCCATGCCCACGATCGCGTTCATGGGGGTGCGGATTTCGTGGCTCATGTTCGCGAGGAAGGTACTCTTTGCCTTCGTTGCCGCGAGGGCGTGATCGCGGGCCTCGCGCAGGGCCCGCTCTGCCTTGCGCTGTTCGGTGATATCGCGAGCAACCGTTGATAGGTAATTGATGTCCCCCTTGGGAGACTTGTGTGCAATGATGACCTGAGAGGTCGGGACCTCTCGCCCGTCTCGAGACAGAAAGGCGGTTTCGCCCCGCCAGACTCCGTCTCGAAGCGCCGTCGGGATGGCTTCCTGGGCGATCTTGTCGGCGGCCCACTGCGGGTGGCTTGCGGCGATCGTGAGACCCGCGAACGACTCATCCCGGGGAATGCGCAGAAGATCTCGCCCCGCGCGATTGAGGTAAATGACATTGCCCTGAGCGTCGGCCATGCCGACGAAGTCGGACGTAGCTTCAAGGATGGCGTTCAAACGAGTTCGGGCTTGCTCGATCGCTTTCCGCTCGGTGACATCCTCGCAGACGTAGGCGAATCGGGGGCGCACGCCGGTGGGCCCTCCGATGGGGCAGGCGGTCGCCGAGAGCCAACGCGCGGGTTGGCCTTTGCCCGCCGGCGTGCTGTATTCAAAGCGGACCGGCTGACCACTGGCTTTGCATTCGCGATAACGAGTAAGCCACTCCAGCCGAATGGCCTCCGGCACGGCCATGTCGCGCAGGAAACGCCCGTGAATCGAGCCGGCCCCATAATTTTTCATGGACGCTTCGATCGCGGCGTTGCCTGTGATGTGGTAGATGTCTTCATCCCAGAGTTCGACGATGCCCATCATGAGAGGAGAGCCGTCGAAGAAACTGCGGATCGTCGACTCACTGAGACGCTGGGCTTCCTCCGCCAGTTTCCGGCGAGTGATGTCCTGAATTTGGGAAACGAAGTGAAGCGGTTGCCCTGAAGCATCTCGCACGAGCGAGACGTTCAGAGTGATCCAGATCGTATGTCCTTTTTTATGAAAATAACGTTTATCGATTTGATAGGTTCGAATCTCGTTATTCAAGGTGCGCTGGAGTTCGTTCAGATCGGCATAAAGGTCATCAGGATGGGTGATCGTCTGGAAGTCCGTCGCGACGAGGTCTTCTTCGGTGTAGCCGATCATCTCGCAGAGGGAGCGATTGACCTGGAGGAAGCGTCCGCTGGGGGCGACCAGGGCCATGCCGATGGCGGCGGCATCGAAAGCCCCTCGGAATTGCTCTTCGCTCAAGCGGAGAGCCTCTGCGGCGCTCTTCTGAGACGAGATGTCGCGCCCTTCGAGGATCAGCATGGAGACTTGCCCCGACTCATCCTTCAACGGGGTCACCGAGAAGTCGATCGGCGTGAGCTTGTCGTCCTTGGCGAGCAGGGCCCCCTCATAGCGAACGAAATGGCCGTCAGCGGCGCGAGCGATGGCATCCTTCAACCGCTGCCGGCTGGCCTCGGAGTAATTCCAGGGGGTTTCCCAGCAGGGAATGCCCACAATCTTGCTGCGGTCGAGGGCCGCGAGCTTCAAGACGGTTTCGTTGGCTTCCACCATGATGCCGTCTCGGTTGGTGATGCCGACGAACTGGAACGTATGGTTGAAGATTCCGCGGAACCTGCGCTCGCTGTCCAGGAGCGCTCTCTCCGCGGCGCGGCGGGCGATGAAGAGGGTAACCTCCCGACCAATGATCTCGAACGTTTCAAGGATCGAGGCGGGGAATGGACGGTAGTCGCGGCACTTGAACGCCAGGATGCCAAGCGTCGAATTTTCACTGACAATCGGGAAGCCGAATCGTTGCTCACTCTGCCCCGAAGTGGTCAGACCGCCACGGTGGACGAGAGGCTCGGGATCGTTGGCACTGCTTGAGCAGGGGCATCCTCGCTCCCTGATCGTCCTGGCGAACGCGAGGGAACGAGAGAAGGTGGCCTCGTGATCGATCAGGCCGCTTTCCTCGGAGTTGTCGGATTTCTCACTCCAGTCCCATTGCCGCTCGAGGAACGCGGGGTCATCCTCGGCCTTCCAGTATTCACCGATTTCGAAGCCCAAACCCTTGCCGATGGATTCGAGCAGTTGGGGGACGGCCTGTTCCAGCGTGCGAGCCTCGATCAAGATGCCCGAGACGGCCAGCTCAACCGCGTCTCTGGCCTCGGAAGCTCTGCGTTCCATGAGCTCACGCTGCAGGGACGCATTGATGCAGGCGAGTTGCTCGGTGCGGTCCCGAATTCTGGCCTCAAGCTCGGATTCACTCCGCCGCAGCGTTTCTTCAGCCTGCTTCTGGTCGTTGATATCGGTTGTGGTGCCAAACCATTTCAGGATCGTGCCGGTGTCGTCGCGAAGCGGCAGGGCGCGGGAAAGATACCAGCGGTATTCTCCCGTATTTTGATCCTTGAGCCGCATCTCATCTTCATAGGGAAGCCCCGACTGAACCGCGTTCTCCCAGGTTTTGCGGTAGATCTCGCAGTCTTCGGGATGGATGGCGGTTTCCCAACTGGTGTTGCCGTTCTGGCTGGCTGTCAGACCCGTCAATTCGGCGAAGCGCCGATTGCGAGAATCCATCACCCCATCCGGCCGAGCCGTCCAGACGACGCTGGGGATGCATTCCACCAAGGCGCGAAGCTCGGTAAGGGCCCCGTCCAGCTTGCGGTTCCCCTCGTCAATCTCCTCTTCGAGGTCCGCCGGTCCCTTCAAGGATTTCAGGCGAGGCCAGGCACGCCAGAGCATCGCGAGCACATACCAGGCCGCGATGCCGGTAAGGACGAGGAGATGTCCGGAGAGGCGATGCAGGGGATGGTAAAAGGACATCAGCTCAAGAAAATGAGCGAGGCCGCACAGGGCGATAACACCCGCGAAAGCCTTGACCAACCGTGGGTTCCGCACGAAGTTCGGCTTTTCGATCCCGAGGCGCCAAAGAATGGCGGGGATCGCCATGAACGCAAGCCAGACCATGCCGTGGCCGATCCTGTGTTCCCAGGTCAGCCAGTCTGGCCAGGAGTCATTCATGCCCGTCGGGACGAGGCCGTCTGAACCGAAGAGCCGGCCGATGATCTCGCGGAGCCATATCATGATCGAGCCGTTTTCCGAATCATCGGTTCCTCGCAATCGGCGGCATTCTTTCCGTTCATGCTTCCTGGTTCGTTGGCGAACATGTGAGCACTCTCGTGAATGTCGGCATCATGCGAAGCTCGGCGACGTGTTGATGTGAGGTTGTTCGCGAGAGCCATCCTAGAAGATGATCCGTTCAAAACGGTGAGTTGGAGACATCGTGGCATGCTAAATTCGATCCGCCAAGACCGTCGCCTTCTTTACTTACCTAACCATCTCAGTCGTTCGGCAAAACTCGCATTTTTTTCGATCATGAATTTAGGTCTTGGATGAATCCATTTGAAGATTGATAGGCGAATGCATCGTTTCCGCTCATTGCAAGTTCTGTTGGACCCACATCGAGTGAGCAGATCCCACGATACCAGGCGAGCCTCCTTGTCTTGCCTTGGTGGAACACATTGGTTTGTCTTTAAGGGATTGCAAATGTGAAGACGGAGACTTCAGGAATGATCTCGGTCTGGGGAACACGCGGGCTGACCGCACAACCTTTCTGCACCCGGCAAAGTTCCGCCCCTAACCAATATCCTAAGATATTAAGAGGCGATCCTGGGTGTAAACCCTACCTGCGGGGATACGGTCTATCGACGGACTTAAGAAAAGAGCCAATCGGTAGGAGCCGTGGTTGTACCTCCCGGTGTTACGGGGGTAACCCAAGTCAATCTCTTCAGAGCAGGCCGCATCGCCTGCGCATACATCGCAATCTGAACTTCGACTCCCAGGGAAGCCTAGGTCGGGAAACGGCAAGTGTCAATTTTGTGAATCGGAGAACAGTTCCTTCTCCGAGGAGCCGTGGTTCCTTGGTGACGCCACGTTCTTATTTCGACTCGAGTGAGACTATGTGCGAATCGTGAGCAAAAATGTGCTCTGGCAGATGCTGAAGCTGCGGAGCCTTCGCTCCCATGAGAGAGCATTGTCCTAAGGATTTCGGAAAGGCTGCCGGGAACCCTTTGATTAGCCTTCATGCGAGGCGTTTGGTGGGGTTTTTCGATGGGCCTGCGACAGCCTGATGAATTCCCGCACTCGCGATGCCGCGGGGCACCGCCGAAATGAGGAAAAACGTGGGGCCTTCAAACGCGACGCGGCTCGTGTATAATCAAAGTGGTCAATCCTACCCGAATAAGAAAAGCCTCCCTCCATCCCACCGTGGTTGGAGTCGTCCCGCCAAACTGAATCTCGCCCCCCGCCGTTGAGGGTCCATCGATCATGAATCGATTTGCAACCTGGGTTTTACCGGTGTTGTCCGTCGTCGGCCTTCCTTTGGGAGTGGCGTGGGGCGACGAGCCTATCGAATATAATCGCGATATCCGACCGATCTTGTCGGAGGCCTGCTTCCGCTGCCATGGGCCGGACAGCGCCAGCCGCAAGGCGGATCTCAGGCTCGACCGGCGCGAGGCGGCCGTCGGCGCCAAGTCGATCGTGCCGGGAGATCCCGAGTCGAGTGAAATCATCGCGAGGATCTTCTCGGACGACCCGGAAGAGGTGATGCCTCCGCCGGCTATCAAGAAAGAGCTCACACAGGCTCAAAAGGACCTTTTGAAGCGATGGGTCGCCAGCGGCGCTGAGTATCAGCCGCATTGGTCGCTGGTCGCGCCGCAACGGCCGGCTCTTCCCGTGGTCAAGGACCAGGCGTGGGGGAAGAACTCGGTCGACCGGTTCATCCTGGCGAAGCTCGAAGCCGCGGGATTAACGCCGGCTCCGGAGGCCGATCGCCGCACGCTGGCACGCCGCTTGAGCCTTGACCTGACGGGGCTTCCCCCCGAGCCGGCCTCGGTCGAGGCGTTCGTGGCGGATCAGGCTCCAGACTATTACGAGAAGTTCGTGGAGCAGCTTATGAGCTCCTCCCGTTGGGGAGAGCACCGGGCACGCTACTGGCTGGATGCCGCCCGTTACGGTGATACCCACGGCATTCACATTGATAACTATCGCGAGAACTGGATCTATCGCAACTGGGTCATCAACGCTTTCAACCGCAACATGCCGTTCGATCAATTCACGGTCGAGCAGCTGGCGGGGGACCTGCTTCCGAATCCGTCGCTCGAGCAGCGCATCGCCTCTGCGTTCAATCGCTGCAACATCACGACGAGCGAAGGGGGAGCGATCAACGAGGAATACCTCGTTCTCTACACGCGGGACCGTACGGAAACCACTTCGCAGGTTTTCCTCGGCTTAACGGCAGGATGTGCGGTTTGTCACGATCACAAGTTCGATCCGCTGTCGCAAAAAGAGTTCTATGCGATGGCGGCCTTCTTCAATAACACGACGCAGGCGGCCATGGATGGCAACATCAAGGATACGCCGCCGGTTGTCGTCGTTCCCAAGGACGAAGACCGCCGCCGCTCCGATGCGCTGGTGGCTTTGATTGCTGACGTCAAGAAAGACGTGGAGTCCCGCAAGCTTTCTGGGCGGGCGGAGTTTGACAAGTGGTTGGCCCAGGCCGATCCCCATTCGCTCGATGGAATGATTCCCAGTGAAGGATTACGCCTTCACGCTCAACTGAACGAAGGGACGGGTAGCGCCCTCAACCTGACCGTGGATGGCAAGGCGAGGACCGTCGCCTTGGCCTCGGCGGTTTGGGAACCTGGGCACGTGGCGGCATCGGCCTTCAAGGCTCAGTCCCGAAGCGTTGTAGAGGTGGCCGAGCCCGGAGACTTCGATAAGGGGCAGCCGTTCTCCTACGGTGCCTGGGTGAGACTACCCAAGACCGACATCGCCGGGGCGATTCTCGCCCGGATGGACGACCAGCACGATTATCGGGGTTGGGACCTCTGGGTTCAGAACGGTCAAATCGGTGCTCATATTATTCACCGATGGCCTGACGACGCCCTGAAGGTGGTTGCCAAAGAGCGCGTGCGTCCCAACGAATGGAATCACCTGTTCGTTTCGTACGACGGCTCCGGCAAGGCTTCTGGCATCTCGATTTTCATCAACGGCAAGCTTCAAGAGAAAACGGTTGAGGCTGATGCTCTGAAGAGCACGATCTCGACGACGATTCCGTTGAAACTCGCCCAGCGCCATACCGGATCGCGGGTGGATGACTTGCTGATGGAAGATCTGCGGATCTACGGCAAGGCACTCTCTCCCATGGAGGTGGGCAAGCTCGCAAAGATGACCCGCGCGGCTTGGTTGGTGGGAAAAACCGCGTCCCTGAGAAACGATGCCGAGAAGGACGAACTCTTCCAGTTCTGGCTGACCTCACTCGATAAACCGTTCTCCGAGGCCTCGGCCAAGGTCGCTCAGCTCGAGCAGGAGGCAAGCACCATCAAGGCGCGGGCCACCGTCGCGCACGTCATGCAAGAGAAGGGGGAGCCGGCGATGGCGTTCGTGCTCCATCGTGGGGATTATGACAAGCGACGGGACCAGGTCTCGCCCAATACCCCGGCCGCCTTGCCTGCCATGCCCGCGGAACTGCCGAAGAATCGGCTTGGGTTCGCCCAGTGGCTTTTGCGGTCCGAGAATCCTCTGACGACGCGTGTGACTGTGAACCGGATCTGGCAGGAGATCTTCGGTACAGGGATCGTCCGCACCGCCGGCGACTTTGGGATTACGGGAGAGCTCCCGTCGCATCCCGAGCTGCTGGATTGGATGGCCGTCGAGTTCCGCGAGTCGGGCTGGGATGTGAAGCGGTTTTACAAGCTCCTCGTGACTTCGGCAACCTACCGACAAGCGTCGGTGACGACTCCCAAGAAGCTGGCCGACGATCCGAGCAACCGGCTGCTTTCGCGAGGCCCTCGGTTCCGCATGGATGCCGAAATGGTTCGCGATTATGCCCTGGCTTCGAGCGGCTTGCTCACCACCAAGCTCGGCGGTCCCAGCGTGAAGCCCTACCAGCCCGATGGAGTCTGGGAAGCGGTTGCCATGCCAGGCAGCGACACCCGCGACTACCGGCGTGACAGTGGCGAGAGCCTTTATCGTCGCAGTCTCTACACCTTCTGGAAACGAAGCGCTCCGCCGGCCTCGATGGATATTTTCAATGCTCCCAGCCGCGAGTCGTGCACCGTTCGCCGCGAGCGAACGAATACACCTCTGCAGGCCCTGGTCACATTGAACGATCCGCAGTTCGTCGAAGCGGCTCGGCACCTGGCCCAGGAAGCGCTCAAATCCGGAGGGGCAGTCCCCGCCGCCTCGGCCGACTACATCGCCAAACGGTTGCTGTCTCGAGCTCTCAAGGCAGACGAGGTTTGGGTGGTCTCGACGTCGCTGAACGAGCTCCTGACCTATTACCGTGCCCATCCCGAGGATGCCAAGGCCCTCCTGACCGAAGGGGAATCAAAGGCCGACGCTGCGCTCGATCCTTCCACGCTGGCGGCGTGGACGATGTTGGCCAACGAGATGATGAACCTCGACGAGGTTCTCAACAAGTAATCCGATGAGGAGGCCTCGCGAGGACGGGAACTGACGGCGAAGGTTCGTCATGTTTTTGTCTCTTTCGCGAGGCTTGTTGATACAAGGGCGGTCGCGACCGAGCCAATTTTGTTTGCAGGAGAGCGGGACGATGAGCCTCTTGAACGAATGGGTCAGGAACGAGACGCGTCGGCAGTTCTTCGGCCGAGGCGCCAACGCGGTCGGCTGGGCCGCTCTTAGCAGCCTTCTGGGAAATCGCCTGGGAACCTCCGCGCAGGCCAGCCCGGCGGCCCCCGCCATGGGCCCGCACTTTCCGGCAAAGGCCAAGCACGTCATCTACTTGCACATGGTCGGCGGTCCCTCGCAACTCGACCTGTATGACTACAAGCCAAAATTGCAGGATTGGTACGACAAGGACCTTCCCGACTCAGTGCGCAACGGGCAGCGGTTGACGACAATGACGTCCGGACAAACCAGGTTCCCAATCGCCCCCACGAAATATCAGTTCGCCCAGCACGGCCAGAGCGGAATGTGGGTGACGGAACTCTTGCCGCACACGGCCAAGATGGTTGACGACATGTGCTTCATCCGAAGCATGAACACGGATGCCATCAACCACGAGCCGGCCATCACGTACATGCAGACCGGCAACCAGATTACCGGGCGCCCTTGCCTCGGGTCTTGGGTGTCGTATGGGCTGGGCTCTGAGAATGCGAATTTGCCCACTTTCGTCGTCCTGGTCGCTCGCCCCTCCAACACAGAGCAAATTCAGGCCATTTCCGCCCGGCTCTGGTCGTCGGGTTATCTGCCGGGAGAGCAGGCCGGTGTCTCGTTCCGGACCGGCGGCGATCCGATTCTGTATATCAACAACCCTCGCGGGGTGACCTCCGAAGTTCGGCGCCGCACGCTTGATGGTCTCAAGGCGTTGAACGAGATGACGTATCAGACGGTGGGGGATCCCGAGACACATACCCGGATCCAGCAGTACGAGCTGGCCTTCCGGATGCAGTCGAGCGTTCCCGAACTGACGGCCGTCAGCAACGAGCCCGAGTCGACCTACAAGCTGTACGGTGAGCAGGCCAAGAAGCCTGGCTCGTTCGCTCACACGGCGTTGCTTGCACGGAGAATGGTGGAGCGGGGGGTTCGCTTCGTTCAGATTTACCACAACAACTGGGACACCCACGGCAACGTCGCCGGGCGTTTGCCGGATCAATGCCGCGACGTCGACCAGGCCTGCGCGGGCTTGATCCAGGACCTCAAGCAGCGAGGTCTTTACGATGAGACCCTCATCATTTGGGGAGGAGAGTTCGGCAGGACTGTCTATTCCCAGGGAGGACTCAGCAAGACCAACTACGGTCGCGACCACCATCCGCGGTGCTTCACGATGTGGATGGCCGGCGGTGGAACCAAGGCTGGCACGGTGTATGGTGAGACCGACGATTTCTCATATAACATCGTCAAAGACCCGGTGCATATTCACGACTTCCATGCCACGGTATTGCACCTGCTTGGCTTCGATCATGAGCGGTTCACGTACCGCTACCAGGGGCTCGACCAGAAGCTGACCGGGGTTGAACCGGCGAAGGTCATCAACTCGCTTCTGGCCTGAGTGGAATTTGAGCCTGAGATCCCCCGCTTGGATCGTCATCCTGGCGTCGAGCCGATCAGAATCCGATCGGCTCGACCAGGGGGGCGAGGGCAAGACTTCTTCCCGCCCGATGCCTGCGGACGTAAATTTCCCTCGGCCGTGTGTGCGGGCTCGCGACCGGCATGACGGGGCGATGCCAGGTCTTCAAATGTGTCATTGACCTGCGAGCGAAGGCTCGAACGGGAGCCAGTGCGGTCGGCCGCATCCAGCCGAGGGTCCAAAGCGCAGCGGCCGCCAGTAAGTATCCATTGGCAGTTGCCCAGGCCAGGCCGAAAATCGGCCCGGTAAGGCGAAACGCCGCGAGAAACGCGATCATAGCCCAGCTTCCTGGAGGGAGTGCTCGCGCCATGCGCGTGGCTTCTGTTGCTCCTGCCTCGAGATGGGTCACGATCAGGACAGCGAGCGTCATGCCTGGGAACGGACTCAATAGTCCAGCCCAGCGCGGACCGCAGGTGTTTCTGAGTGTTTCAATGGTGATCAGATAAGCAACCGGAACCAGCGTACGCAGAGCCAGACAGCGCAATCGCGACGGAGCGATCGTACGCTTGCCTTCCTTGGCGGCGGGAATTCTGCCCGAGAAATGACAGGCCGCCGACACTGCCGTGGAGGCGATTGCGAGGCAGCCCAGCGCTCCGGGGGGCGGCAGAAGGCTGAAAATCCAGGCGACCGTCACATAAGCCGAGATCGCGGCGGCCGTGGTTATGGGGAGCCGACGACCAAGGCTGAGCATGCGCGCATAGGCCAGAGGAAGGACCACGGCTCCGACCAAGCCGAGCAAGCAGGCCTCGGCCATCTCGGCGGAGTCGCCGACGCCTCGTTCGTGACCGCAGGCAATCAGTACGAGGGCCGTCGAACTGGGAAGTCCGAGAATCAAGCCGCCTCGTCTCGGGCCGAGTCGACGGCCTAACCAGCGAATTCCGTGGGTGACGGCAACCAGCAGGATGGCTTTGATGATGAGGCCGCTCATCGCGTTGCCTCCCATCGTCTCCACCGCGGAGGGGAGAGGCTTGGAGCTGCGCAGGGCGCGACGATCTCACGCGAGGAGCGCGCAGCGCGATGGGGGAAGATTCGTGGCATGGGGCCAACTCGCAGTGGCATGAGCTTCAATGGTGTGAAAATCCACGATGCCGAACAGCAAGCTCTTGATCCTCAGAGCACGCGCGGTGAGCACCGCCAGTAGCGCTGGGATCTTGGGCGAATCGACTCCAATCGCGTTTCCGAGAGTCGACCCGTCCTTATAGACATCGGACTTGAAAGTTGGGGGCTTGAGTTGTTTGCGCAAAGATTGCGGATTATTTTGGGCGGTGAGCCGAAACCGAGAGGATTATGTGGGATTTGAGGGGAGAAGGAGACTCGCCGGGTCGCATGACCGAGGTCGCCTCGGATGGCGCGGGGGTCACCGTCACTGAGCGGGGGCTCTCGGTGCCGCGGGGTTTTGCCGCGTCCGCGGACACCCCGTTTGACAGACGCTCGATGCAGGGCTCGCTATCAAGGATTTGCTTGCGGCGCACTTGCTCGGACCATCGATTCACGCAACTGGGTTTCTCATACGTTTCGATCTCTCACCCGGTCATGCGCTGGCTGAGAGATCGGTGAGGTCTTGGTCGTTCTATTAATGATGGATGTGCTGAAGCTCTAGTGGATTTCTCGGACACGGATGTCTCGGAACTCGATGATACCCCCGTGATTTTGCAGGCAGACGTAACCCTTCAATGGCTTGTCCTTAATCGCATCGATCTCGGACTGATTAATGTTGATGATTTCTTTGCCGTTGAGGGTGATCTTGATTCGGGTTCCGACACATTCGATGTCGATGCGGTTCCATTCGCGAGCGGGCTTGATGGAGTTCTCTTTGGGAGCCACGTAGCGGTAGAGCGAGCCGCTACTATGGGGGGTAGGGGGCTTGCTCGCGTCATCGATCAACTGGATCTCGTAGCTGTAGAACGAAGGCCGCGTCGCGCGGGATTGGGCAGGTTCGAAATTTCGCGTTCGGATGCCGAGTCCGCTGTTGCAGCCCGGAGCCATGCGAAATTCGAGATGGAGTTCGAAGTCGCCGTACTCCTGGCGGTCGTAGCGGAGAAAGCCGAAGCCTTTCCCTTCGCAGAGGATCGTACCGTCCTTCACGGACCAGACGGGCCGATTCACTCCATCTTGGGTTCGCTCGATTTGCCCTTCGGCAACCCACCCTGAGAGGTCTTTGCCGTTGAAAAGGGGCTGGAACTCCTCCGCGTGGGCAGAGAGAGAAACGAAGAGTACCGAGGCCGCGACCGTCCAACGGTAAGGCATGGTCGGATCTCTCGCTTGAGCCGGCTGACCACATTCGGTTGTGGTTCAACAGATCATGATCATTGAGCGATTGAAGCAAGCGATTGCTCGTTTCTCGCTCGTCGTTGGTCCACTTGAGATCATGATCTTAACCCAAGCAAGAGATCGTGGCCACGTCCTTGTTCAACCTTTGTGTTTCCTTTTCACGCGGTTGCGGGAACAGAATCGCTCACAAGCCGCCGGAGTTGGAAGCCGTGGTGGCCTGAGCCTTCGGCTTCGCGGCGGGGCTTCCTTTCTCCCTTGGGGCCTCGGCGGCGTTTCGGCTGGGAAGGGAACGAGCCAGCTCGGTTTTGACGTCCTTCCACCTGGGATCTGCCGCAAGGTTATTCCATTCCTTGGGATCCGACGTGTGATCATACAGCTCTTCGGTGCCGTCCGCATAACGGATGTAGCGCCAACGCTCGGTCCGCATCGCATGATTGCCGCGCCCAAACGTGGTCAGGGCCGGATGGTTCCAAGCCGCTTTCGGGTCTTGCAGCAAGGGGACGAGGCTGTTCGCCTCGATCCCGGATTTGGGGGGTAGTCCGCACAACTCGATCAAGGTGGGATAGAGGTCCATCAGCGACACCGTTCGCTCCGAGCGGGTGCCGGGAGGCGTGAGACCGGGAGCGACCACAATCAAGGAGGTGCGAGTGGCTTCTTCCCAGAGGGCGAACTTACGCCAGTGCTCTTTCTGTCCCAGATGCCAGCCGTGATCGCCCCAGAGAACGATGATGGTTTCTTTGCCTTGAGGTGTGGCGTCTAGAGCGTCCAGCAGGCGTCCCACCTGGGCGTCGGCAAATGAGATGCTGGCAAGGTAGCCTTGAACGGCCTTCTGCCATTGTTTGTGCTCGAGGACTTTACGGTGATCCCCTTCACGCTTGGCCATCGCGAGCCCGGCGGGAGGGATGTCGTCGAGGTCGTCTGCCTTGACCTCCGGCAGTTGGATCTCCGAAAGCGGGTGCAGGTCGAAGTATTTGCGAGGCACGTACCACGGAAGGTGAGGACGAATCAGCCCCACTGCCAGAAAGAGGGGCTGGTTGTTCGGCTGTTTCTTGAGTGTCTCGATCGCCCAGGAAACGACCTGGTTGTCTCCCATGGCGTCATCGGGGACGTCGAGCGGGCCCCAGTCGAAATGAGCGGTGTTGGGAATTCCGTTGACGGGAACCTTGGCCGGATGTGGGTCTCCCTTCTTGGGCTTGAACCACTCCTGCCACGACTGGGGGTCGTTGTACGAGTTGTGGAAGATCTTTCCACCGCCGACCACGTGGTAGCCGGCCGCGGCGAAGTACTGTGGCAGCGTCACGGCGTCTTTCAGAACGGGGCGCCAGGGTTGGTCGTTCTGATAGACCCCTGAAGTGGCTGGGCGAACCCCCGTGAGCAAGCTGGCTCGGGATGGGTTACAAAGGGGAGCCGAACAGTAGGCGCGGGAGAAGACCACTCCTCGCTGGGCGAGCCGATCCATGTTGGGGGTCAACGTGCCGGGATGGCCTCCTAGGAAGCCGGTCCAGTCATTGAGATCATCAAGCGCCAGGAAGAGAACGTTCGGTCGTTTGCTTGGATTCTCCGCCGCTTTCGGGGCCTCGGCAGCGTTTGCCGGGAACGGGGCGAATGGGGTCAAGCTCGCGACGGCCAGCACGAGCCGTCCGAGCCTGACGGCCAGAGACATTTTCCGAACCGTCGACGTATTTTGATGTAGGACCATCGGTTCGATCCTTCTGATCTGGAGGGACAGCCCCTGAGGTCTCCGGGATGTTGTCATGCGGACGACCTCGGGAGTTGAGAAACGGTGGCGGCCAAAGTCTGGTTTAGCCGTTGCGTGTGCGGCCTCGCCCCTTGCGCTGGGCGGTCTCGGGGCGTGAATCCAAGGCAAATGGGAATGAATTCTCACCGTCGGCCTTCACGATCGCACGAAGCGTTGTTTGGACATTGTAGCGTGTGGGAATCGTGTTGATCACTTCATCAATCAAGACCGACGGGTCATCTCGGCTCGGGACTTGCTTCCCCGTCGCTCGCGACGAAAGGATCACGACTTTGTAAGATCCAGCGCCCGGTCCTCCCTCACGTCCGATCTGAAACCGGCCGTTGACGATCTCTCCGGTCGCGGCGGGCCCGTCTTGTTCGGGGAGAAATGTGATCGAGCCGGAATCGAGCGGGACTTTGTCCACGGAGACCTCACCGGAAACCTGGTGGCGGTTTCCGGGGTCAGAACCACATCCGGCGGAAAGCAAGGCGGCCAGACCAACGCCGGCGGCCAGGATCAACGAGAGGAAGACGCGTGCTCTGCTCGCTCGGTGGAAAGTGATGTGCTTTTCCATGTTAGAAGGCATCTCCGCTGATGACCTCTCCTCCCGAGCGGCTACTCAGAGCGTTCCATGTCGTGGTGTTGATCGAATCCTTGATGAACCGCACAGACCCGTCACCAAGGAGCAGGTTCACCCCTCCCGGATGGAAGCTGCGCGACGCGATGTAAGCGTTGTTGCCGGCATTGAGGTCGCGGTTGCAAGGAGCCTTGAGCTCGGGGAAGGGCCAGCAGGTTCCGTAGTCGGGGGCGAGACTGTTCGGGGGCAAGAACGTCGTGATCTGGTGCGAAGAGTCCTGATCGCTCCAGATCCGGCCGCGACGATCGACCGTGGCGACAGGCTGCCCTGTCGGATGCGGTGTCTGCTTGAGTTCCGCGAGTAAGAAGGTTTGACTCAGGCCGTCGGTGATCTCGGAAATCGACGCCCCGTAATTCAAGCCGAAGGGAGCGGGCAACGCCGACGTTCCATAGGTTCCCTGGCCCCAGTTGATTCCGTAGTTCCCTTTCACGTCATTCACCGCGCCGCCATTGTTGACGAACATTTGAGGCGTGTCGTCAGGGCAGAGAAACGTGTTGACGTATGTAGTGCGTGCCGTCACGTTCTGGCCGAGCTGGAAGCTGACGTTGTTGTTGTAACTGTTGTAAAGGTTGGCCTGCTCGAGAAACGGCAGGATCATGGTGAGAAAGGGCTGGCGAAACGCGCTACCATTGACGGTCACATTGATGGAACCCGCCGGGAACCGATTGTGGACGCCGTGGTAGTTGTGCAGGGCCAGGCCGATCTGCTTGACGTTATTCGTGCACTGGATGCGTCTCGCAGCCTCTCGCGCCGACTGGACCGCGGGCAGCAAGAGCGCGATCAAGACAGCAATGATGGCGATGACAACCAGCAGTTCGATCAGAGTGAAGCCTGAACGCCTGGAATTCGGATGGCCGGCCCTTCCGGCCGAAATGAAAGATGCAACCCGCATGATGACTCATTCCTTCGTGATTGGGGGGAATACACGATGCGCCAAGAGGCAAGAACCCCGTCCTCTTGACTGCATCCTCAGCCACGTCGCCAAGGTCTCGCCGACGGAGGAAACGGTCGAGAGAGAGGATTATGCAGTATTTTGACCGACTTGGTCAAGATAATGTTGCCTATCCCGACCAAAAAACTGAGAAATGATTTGAGAGAGGGGATGGGGCGCAGGGTGAATTGGTCTCGACGGTGGAGTTTCCGTAGCGATTGGAGTGGGGGATTGAGGGGGGAAATTCGGTGCTACGCTGGGTCTTAAGCCTTTTTCGCGGTTCGACGTCATTGAGCAAGTTCTGCCAGGACGGGCCTCGGTTTCGGCGGGTAATCTCTCCCTGACCAAGGGGGCGACAGTGAACGAATCGGCGGCAAAGACGTATCACGGGCGATTCAAGCGAGTGCTCGACTTTATTGACGAGCACATCGACGAGGATTTGAACGTCGAGGTTTTGAGCAGCGTCGCTTCGTTCTCGAAGTTCCACTTTCACCGCCAGTTCTCAGCGTTGTTTGGTGTGACGGTCCTCAAGTATGTGCAGATAGCTCGATTCAAGCGTGCTTCCTACAGGTTGGCTTTTCGCGATGACACGGTTCTCGAGATTGCCTTGGCGAGCGGCTACGAGGGGCCCGAGGCTTTCACGCGGGCTTTCAAGAAAGTCATCGGTCACACGCCGAGTGAAGTGAGGAAGCGTCCGGAACTGGCCATCGGTCAACCCGCCTACAATCCCGCCGAATTCACGAGGAGAAAGCTCATGACGTCGGAAACCGGCAGCCGGCAGGTCAACATTATCGACTTCAACGAGAGGCGCGTCGCGGTTCTCGAACATCGCGGCGACCCGGCCCTGATTGGGGCGTCGATCCGCAAGTTTATCGAGTGGCGACGAAGGGAGAATCTTCCGCCCAAGGTCAGCGGTACCTTCAATATCCTGTACGACAACCCGGCTGAGGTTCCTCCCGAGCAATTCCGGCTGGATCTCTGCGCGGCCACGGAGAAGGAATTTGCACCGAATGGTGAGGGAATTATCGCCAGGGTGATTCCGTCGGGCCGATGTGCGGTCCTGCATCACGTGGGCTCGGAAGAGAGCTTCATCGAGGCGTTGGGCTATCTCTACGCGAACTGGCTGCCTCAGAGCGGAGAGGAATTGCGTGATTTTCCTCTCTTTTGCCAGCGCGTCAGTTTCTTTCCCGACGTCCCGGAGCACGAAGCGGTGACGGATATCTTCCTTCCTCTGAAATGACGGCGTAGGCGAGGAGTAAGCTTGCGACGGGGGCCAAACAGGCTCTCTTCACCTTGTCTCTACCACAGGCCGGATGGGACCTGCCAATCCCCTAACGGGATTGCGTTCCAGGCCGAAATGTCTCTGATTCTCGAGAACTCAGAGAATGCGAATGAGAGATAAGTTTAGCGGGGGACATCGCATCGACCTGGAGCCAGGTCGATGCGATGTCCCCCGCGACTCTGCGCTCGGCGTATTCCCGCCGAGCGTTTATTCCGTGACGATCTCCCGAGCCTGGACTCGCGGCAGAGAGATCCATGCACGCTCAAAATAGAGAGGAGTTGAGCGTATTCTGATGAGTGACGAACCAGATTCGCTTCGAATCAACGGGAGGGTTTGGCCTTGGCCGTGATGTCTTCGAAGGGGGGCTGCTCGCTCACCATCGGAATGACGAGGACCTTGCCGGAGTCGAAGTTGAGTTTCGAGAGTTCAATCTTGCGAATCCGCTGATCTTCATAAGTTTTGAAATAAAATCGTTTGTTCGTCATGTCGGTGTAAACCGTCCATTCGGTCGTTTCGAGATAGGTCTTGTTGCCTTGCTTGGCTCGAACGGCCCCCGAGAAGATATCGAACGTGTTGAGGATGTGCGCGGCGAGGTTCACTCCGGCCTCGGCTGTCGGGGCCTGCTCGGCGCTTTGGCTGAAAGTCACGGCACGGATGAAGCGAGAAGGAGGCGTGTAGTCGCCGGGCAGGCCGAGCAGTCCAGACCCTTGGCCCAGCGGTCCCACCTTGATGCCCGAGAGGGCCACTGGAGGGACGTTGGTCGGCGACAGATTGATATAGTTTCGCAGGTTGGTCACATGCCAGTCGAAGTTGGGGGAATTGGTGATCACCCCCAGCGGATTGTCGTACACCTTCATCTTACCCTCGGTGAATTCAATCACCGCACAGTCTCCCGAAGGGTCGTGGAGAATGTAGTGCAGGGGAGGAGTCATATCCAGGGGAGAAGGGAGTACGACCGTCCCGACTTTAATTCCGGGGGCCTCACGTTTCGCTTCGGCGACCGTCGCGAAGCGGCTGAGGAGCCACGTCGAGAATTCCCAGGGCGCCAGCGTCTTGGGCTCGTCTTCCTTCGAGATGGTTTCATACTTCGCATAGTCGGGATGATAGAAGGCACCGACGACCAGCCCTTTTTCATTGACCCCATCAACGATGTGGTCGAAGCCGTAGGCATTGACGCCCACAATGCCATACTTCACGGTCCAGCGTAGCCCTGGCCGATTCTCCGGAGCGAGTCCCACGTACTCCTTACCGCGAGGGATGACGACAATCTCCGACTTCAAGGGGTCGGCGAATTCCAACGTCCTGCCGTAGATGTGGGCCCCATCCTTGGTCTTGAGACGGATCCCGGTGCAGGCGTTTGCACCGTTTTCCACGAGACCCAACAAGAGGAATGGGGCGCAAAGAAAACCAAATGCAGGTCTCATCGCGTACCTCGAAAGTGGATTTTGCGTTCCCGGGCACTTGTCAAAATCGCTTGCCAGGCGACCCCCAGGACATCGGAATGTCTGGGAATCCCGATGGGAATGTACCTGGATTTTGACGAGTGAAGAAGGGCTCACTCGCTTGTCACGACCACGAGAATCTCGCCGACCGTGCCAGCCTCTCAGACCTGGCAATCGTTCGCAAGGACTAAGCTCTTGCGACGGCTCCCAGCGCGGCCCATCATGAGGAACGTGAGCGTCTCTGGTGGGCGCTCGTGTTAACGAGATACGGCGAACCTGGAGCACTCGCAATGACTTTGGGCGATTCTTCGATTACGAACAGGGCGTCTTCTCGTTCGTCGCGTCGGCAGTTCGGGCGAGCCGTGGCTGGGGCCGCCGTCAGCGCGATTGCCATGCCGGCCTTCGTGCGGGGGCGAGGTCTCAACGAGAAACTGAACATTGCCGTGATTGGCACCGGGGGACGCGGCGGGGCCAACCTCGACTCGGTCTCGACCGAGAATATCGTGGCCCTTTGCGATGTGTACGACCCTGCGCTTCAGCGGGCTGGGTCGATCCATCCCAAGGCTCGCCGTTTTCAGGATTTTCGCAAGCTCTACGACCACGCCGGAGAGTTCGACGCCGTGGTGGTCAGCACGACCGAGCACACACACGCCTTCGCGACGCTCCCCGCGCTGCTCCTTGGCAAGCACGTCTATTGCGAGAAGCCGCTAACGCACACCGTTTCCGAAGCACGCGCCATCAGGCTCGCCGCGGGCCGCGCCAAGGTGGCAACCCAGATGGGGACCCAGATTCACGCCGGTGAAAATTATCGGCGCGTGGTCGAATTGATCCAGACCGGCGCCATCGGACCCGTGAGCGAGGCCCATGTTTGGGTTGGCCGAGCCTGGGGCCGCCAGTCTCCCGAGGATGCGGCGCGCAACCATGACATTGTGACGGTCCTCGAGCGTCCCGAGGGGTCCAGCCCCGTACCCGCGGGTCTCGATTGGGATCTCTGGATCGGCCCCATGCCGTCCCGTCCGTTCCACGAGGTCTATTTCCCTGGACCCAAGTGGTACCGCTGGTGGGATTTTGGGAACGGCACGATGAGCGACCTCGGGAGCCACTGGATCGACCTTCCTTTCTGGGCTCTGAATCTCCAGGCTCCCAGAACGATCGAATCGGCGGGGCCTCCTCCGCACCCAGAGCTTGCTCCCGCCTCAATGAAAGCGACCTACGAATATGCTTCCCGTGGGGATCTCCGCCCCGTGAAGCTGACCTGGTATCAAGGGTCTGAGAAGCCTGAAGCCTGGCGCAACGGGACGATCCCCAAGTGGGACAGCGGCGTACTCTTCGTCGGTGAGAAGGGAATGCTGCTCTCTGATTATGGCAACCACAAGCTTCTTCCCGAAGAAAAGTTCCAGGACTTCAAGCGTCCTGAACCCTTCATTCCCAAGTCGCTAGGGCATCACGCGGAGTGGATCCACGCCTGCAAAACCGGCGCACCGACCACCTGCAACTTCGAATACGCCGGCTGGCTTACCGAGGCGAATCACCTAGGCAACGTCGCTTATCGCGTGGGCCGAAAACTCGAATGGGACGCCGAGAACATGCACGCGGTCAATGCCCCTGAAGCGGAAGCGTTTATCCGCCTCAACTATCGCAAGGGTTGGTCTTTGGCCTGACCCTCAAACATCGGGTGGTTTTCATTCGGCTAGCGAGCATTGGTGTGTCAGGTTTTCTCCTGCAATCAGGGTGGCACGGCCAAGTGTACTCACTTGGCCGTGGGTCTGTGCGGGAGCCACTGACAAGCGAGTACACTTGTCAGTGTCATCCTGGGAGGTTTTGCAAATGCAGAGGCTTCCCATGACTCGCGGGCGCAGTGCGAACGAAATCCACCGTAATAAGGCGATTTTTATCTATAAGTGTTCGTTTAAAGATTTCTTGCGACGAGGCGTCCCACCTCATCAAGCCCACACGCAGCCCCGACCTTCACAGGGAGAGGGGCTGCGTCGAGTTCCAGTCGCTCAGGAACTGAGTGTTGAGCTGCCGGACCAGGAAGCCCTGGCGGAATATGATCCCAAGCTCGCGATCCTGGGTGGCCTCGGTGGTATCGAGGTCGATGGAACCGAGGTAAGCGGTCCGCCCGTCGACCACCATCGTCTTGGCGTGCATGTAGGGCATCGCGGAAGGGGGAGGGTCTTGCGAGGTCGTCACATGGACGTCGATGCCGTGGTTCTCGAGGAAGGCAATCTGACCGATGTTCGGGGCCTCACCACGAGGGACGACGGGCGTGATGAGCCGGACCTGCACTCCGCGATTGGCCGCGGCGATGAGCTGTCCCTCAAGATAGGGATCGTTAAGAATCTCGGTCGTGGCGTTGATCGTATGCCGCGCTGATTGAATCAATTGGGAGAGCTTGGCGGTGGCGTTAGTCGGACCCCAGATCAGGTTGGCGACGTGCAGGGGAGGAGTGGGGTTATAGGGGGGAGTCGGCGAGCCTGGAGGAGCGGAATAGGCCCAGTCGGTGTCGAAGACCGATGTCACCTCTCGGATGATGCTGGGGTTCGCCAGGATGAGGCCGTAGTCTCGGGTGTCTTCGAAGGTCTCGGGCACGAGACACATCGTCATAATCAAGACCCGGCGCTGGTCGATCACCAGTTCTTTCTCGAAGCTCTGAGGGAAGACCGGGTTGCTTAAGTGGACGTCGACATGCTGGCTGATGAGTTTGGCAATCTCTGCCTGCTCATCCGGCTTGGCGTGATAGTCCGCCTGGTCGACAATGACCTGCACATTGACGCCTCGCGCGACGGCGGCGGCGAGTGCATCGCCGATCTCAGGGTCGCTGAGATTGCAGATCCCCAGGCGGATTTCCGATCGTGCCGAGTTGATCGCTTGCAGGATCGGAGCCCGTCCGGCCTGGGGTTCGATGAAAAGCGAGGGAGCAGGGGGAGAAGGCGCCACCTGATTGAGGTCTCTCACCTCAACCGTTTGCGGTCTGGAGGCAGCGGCCGATAGAAGATAACGCCCTTCAAGAGGCTCGCAGCGCAAGCTCGCGACGGTCCGCTTTCGGCTTCGGCCCACTGCCATGAGTTCAACCTTCCGGAGAATGAAAACCGGCCAATCCTCTGGCTCGCCCACTCATATCTCATGAGATCATGGATAGATATTGTTGGGCGTGTTGTTCATCACGAGGGCGCCGGTGGCGGTATAGGTCCCCTTGTTGAGGATTCCGCCGCCGTTTCCGCCCGCGGTGTTGTTGGCGACCGTGCTGTCACGGATCACCAGCGAAAGGCCGTTCCAGATTCCGCCGGCCTGTCCCGTGGCAATATTGCCATTGATGGCACTGTCGGTAATCACGATGGGGCTGAGGTTGGAGAAGACCCCGCCTCCGATTCCCTGGGCTGTCTGGGTGCTGTTGGAGACCGTCGTGAACTGGTTGCCGTTGATGGAGCTATTGCCGTTGATAACGATCGGTCCGCCTAGGACCTCAGCAATGCCGCCACCCACTTGATTTTGTCCACCAAACGGAAGCGCGGCCACCGCCTGCGTGATCAAGGTGGCTCGCTGGCCGCAGGCGTTGACGAACATTTGCAGGGCCGCATGCAAGGCAGGATTACCTCGTCCCCCGGAGAGGAACGCCTGTCGTGTCGTGTTGCTCTGTGCAACCGAGACCAACCCCGCCGTCGCCTGGGAGATTTCGGCGTTGGACAGGAAATTATTGGAGACCTGGCTGCCTGAAACGACATTGATGCCGAAGGTCTCGGAGAAATTAACGATCCCGCCACCGAGTCCCGCGCCGGTATTGCCCTTCACCTCGCTACCGTTGCTGACGGTGACCGCGCCTTGAAAGTTGGCGGCGATTCCCCCGCCAGGGCCTCTGTTCGTGTTGCCGTCCACTTGGCTGTTGTTGGTGACGGTCGCCCCGCCGAGCAGAAGGACGATCCCTCCGCTATACATGCCGATCGTTTTGTTGTTGCTCACCTGGCTTTGGGAGACCAAGACGTTGCCAACCATCTCACTGATGCCGCCACCACCAAGTTCGCCGCTGTTGAACTGGCTTCCGGTTGAGGTATTGTTGTTCACGGTGCTGCCGTTCAACACCTCGACGGAGCCGAACGCGTTCAGGATGCCGGCGCCATCAAGGGCCGTGTTCCCGTCAACGTGGCTAGCCACCAAGGTGATGCCCTGTCCCGTGTAAATACCCCCCGCATGCCCGGTCGCGCCGTTGGGGCCTGAGGCGATGTTCGATGAGACGCTCGAATGATCGAGTGTCAGTGTCCCGTTCGAGAAGATCCCCCCACCATTTCCCTGCGTGCCCGACTTGGGGTTAGACACCTGGGTGGCCGTGTTTCCCACGACGTTGACGTAGGAAAGGGTCAAAATGGTCTGAGGACTTTGTGCGAGAATTCCTCCACCGTTGGCGTTGCGAGCGTTCCCACCCGTCAGGATCAAGGGGCTGGAGGAACTCTGTCCGGCAAGGGTCACGGCGACGGTTCGCGGACTGTTGATGATATCGACGACGCGAGAGAACGGGGTCGCCTGTTGAATCGTGACCGGCACCCCCGAGGCATTCAGGAGCGTAAGGCTCGAGCTGATGCGAAGTTCTCCGCCATGGAGAGCGATCGTGGCCGGCGAGGTCGGTGTGCTCGCCACGGACGGAGAGATCTCCACCGTCGATCCCTGGTTTCCCGGAAGATTGGCTTGCGTGATCGCCCAGCGCAGCGATCCGGGCGCGAGGCCGTGTTGCGGGTCCAGGGTGTTTGTCACGGTGAATGTCGAGGGCGTTACCCGGTCTTCGAGCACGTCCAGCGAGAGTCGATAAGCACGCGACCGGCCTGGTCCCTCTACTTTCACCCCGAGGCTTGCGGAGTGCTGGGCAGAGCCGTCTCCGGGAGCGCTCGATATGAGGCCACGCTTTTTTGGCATCACACCGCGAGATGGTCGGCGATCCCACATGAACTTCGGCCCCTACAGCAAGATGACCTGGTTGGTCTGCCACGCCCGGCGCGTGCGCGACCCTCGAAGTCGCTCAAAAAATAGGAAATTCGTGATCGGCGCGAGGGGGGGATATTTCTACCGCTATCTGTCACTATACATCACTTTTTGAAAAATGAGCAGTGTGGGTAACATCGGAGGTCTCACGCATTGCTCGAGCAAGCCGGCCTGGTCAGTTCTTCCTCAGCGTAGGCGCTTTCCTTGGTAAGGAGTGGCCTTGCTTGGGATTGGGTATGTCAATCCACGGGACGCCTCGTGGTAGCGCGGCCAAGAAGACTCCCTCTTCCGTGGAAACTCTCGCGGACTCATGCGTATGCCTGTCAGGGCCACACACTTAGGAACGAGTCAGACCCATTGAGTCCGTCTCTCATGACGTCACGGAAGAAGGGTTTAGGCGGTTAAGACTGAGGAAGCCAGGCGCCCAGCCTTGACGATGCCTCCTTGCATGACGGCAATGAGCCGGGAACGATCTTCGAGGATTTCGATATTGGCGAGGACGTTTCCGTCAACCACGAGGATGTCGGCGAGCTTACCAGGTTCGAGGGTGCCAAATTCGTCGCTTCGCCCCATGATCTCCGCGCCGGTTCTGGTGGCGCAGGTGAGTGTTTCCAAGGGGGTGAAGCCCACATGTTTCGTGAAGAACGTCAGTTCTTTGGCATAGTCGCCGTGCGGGTTCCAGGCAAAGCCGTAGTCTCCTCCCATGCCCAGGCGGCCCCCGGATTTGAGGATGAGACGCGCGCTCTCGGTTCCTCCTTCCAAGGTTTCTTTGTGACCGTCAATCACGGATTGGGGCATTCCGAAGTTAGGGCCGAACTCGATGCTTGCGTGCTCGAACTGAAGGGCAGGGACGGACGGGGTGTCGCGCTCGAGGAGCATGTCCAGAGCTTCCTGGTCCATGAACGTGGCGTGTTCGAGGCAGTCGAAGCCGGCGCGAAGCGCGTTCTTGATCCCCTGATTAGCTCGGCAGTGGCCGGTCACCTTGCGGCGGTAGTTATGGGCCTCGGCGACGACGGCTTCCATCTCCTCGAAGGTCATGCAGAGCGTGTGGTGGTCGGCGGAGTCCGGTGCGGCGGCGTCGCCGGTGGGATAGGTCTTGATCCACTCAACGCCGTCCTTGACGAGTTTGCGAACGGCCTTGCGAGCTTCATCCCGGCCGTTAATCAGCAGGATCAGCCCTTCCATGCCGAGTTTGAGGTGTTCCGAGTTCCAATCCATCAATCCCCCCGCGCCACAGATTTCGCGACCGTTAGCCGCGAGGCGGGGGCCAGGGATGAGGTCTTCTTCAATGGCCTTCTTGAGCCAGACATCAATGTTGTGAAGGCTGCCGCCGCTCCGTGCGGAGGTATAGCCGCACTCGAGTGCGAGCTTGGCGTTGCAAGCGGCCAGCAGGGTGACGTATTCGACGGGATACTTGATGTCGAGGTCGGCCAGCTCGGCGACGTTGAAATAGGTGGGATGAAAATGGGCCTCGACCAGGCCGGGCATGATGGTGCCGCCGCGCGCGTCGATGCGCCGGGCATCGGGAGGGACCTCGGGAGCACCCAGCGTCGGACCGGCGTAGACGATCTTGCCGTCCTTGACAATCACGGCGGCGTCAGGAATGGGAGTGCCGCCGTTACCGTCGACGAGCTGCCCGTGGGAAATCAGGGTAGTCCCTTGCGCGTTCCGCATGGCTGCACCTTTTCATTCGAGCGACCCGAGGAAGGGCACGACCAACCTTGCCATCGCATCGCTCGCACTTCCGTGGATATTGTGCCCGACCCCTTTCAGCTTGAGGAGGGTGCAGTCTCGGATCAAGGTGGTTGCCTCCTCGGCCAGCGAGTCAGGCAACAATCCCCCCGCCGCTTCATCAGCCTGGAGGAGCAGCGTTGGACAATGGATCCGTTTCAGATCCCACGCCACATCGGACCCCTCGAGCCAGATGCCCGCGAGAGGAGGCTTTAGCACTTCAGGGTCGAGTTGCTTGAGCCCGGCGGCCATCACCCGCAAGGCGACGCCATCGCGGATATCGCCAAATTTCACCAAACCCCGGTGGCCCGGAGTGGGGACGAGCGAAACGGCCAGCTCGTTTGCAATCTCATGGATGGGGCGATCCGACCCCGCATGGTGAATATAAATGCGAAACAGGGCAAGAAAGACCGTTTCCGACATCCGGCTCCCCGCCATCTCGAGGGGAGGATCTTCGAGCACAACCGCACGGACGCGGTCCGGCGCCTGCGCGGCCACCGCGGCGGCCACGTTCCCGCCTAGAGAGTGACCGATAATAATCGCCGGCTCATCGAGCTCGCGCCGAAGGAAGTCCACGATGTCTGGCACGTAGTCGCCGACGAGGTACCGATCCGGAACGCGCGCGGATCGGCCATGACCGCGAAGGTCGATGGCCAGAACACGCCACCTTGGAGTCAAAGCGGGTAGGAACGGCAGCCAGTCTTGCCAGCGTCGTGTCACGCCGTGCAAGAGGACGATCGGAGGTTCCGTTCCGGTGGTCGCTCCGTAGTTGAGCGAGACGCCTTCGGAGGTGACAAACTTGTATTCGCGCATCCTGAGCGCCCTTCGGAGGGATCGTCTCGCTCCGGGGCGCTCGGCCGTGGAATGGCCACAAAAAAGCCGGCGAGGAGTGATGACGGGGTGGTCGACGTTTCGGCCGATTGTAGCGCTCGCCACCGGTCGTTAGCCATAGGCAAGCCTCCCGAAATCGTTCGGTGCGGAATCTCCGTCGCCGAGCCCGTCCGTGACTCAGCCGAAACGATGCCCGCGCGCTATGTGAGGTCTGCTCAGAAGTAACGGGTGAAAGCGGCGGAGGAGGGCTGCGCGGGCAATCGCCTTCACCACATTGGTTGAGCCTCCTATCGACTGCCCGTTCAGAACCTCGTTGATCGGTCCGGCCGGGTGGTGTCCCGGTGCGGCGTTGAATCCGAAACTGACGCTTTGCCCCGGCGCGATCGTAGCGTTGTAGCTCGCGTTTTGAATCACGTAATGCTTTCCTACGTGACTATTGATTTGAGCATTCCAGATCGTGGTAATCTTGGGCCCGAAATCAAATTGGAGTGTCCACCCGTTAATGGCGGTTGAACCTGTGTTGGTGATCGTGATGTAGCCCGTGAAGCCAGCACCCCAGTCGTTGGAATCCACGAAGGTGACCTTGGCGCTCGGCCCGCTCGGGGGTGCGGTGATGGTGATGTTGGCGGCTCCTGAGACACCACCGGCCGACGCGTGGATCTGCGCGGTCCCCGCGGTTGCCGGCGCGCTATAGATTCCGCTGGCGGCTCCAATGCTTCCCCCGCCAGTGACAACGGACCACGTAAGACCAGGCTGCGACCCCAGCGGGTTGCCGAATTGGTCATAAGCAGTTGCCGTGAAGGGAATCGTTCCTTTCGCGACCACGGATGCCGATGCTGGCGAGACGCCGATCGAGGTCAACGACTGGTTGACGACAACCGTAACCGTGCTCGACGCGGAGAGTCCGGCGGGGTCAGTCGCCGTGACGATGAAGGTATAAGAGCCGGCCTTGGAGAATGTGGCTTGCGTGTTCTGGGCTGCGTTTGAGTTGTTGACACTGAAGCTGACCGGCGCCGGCGGGGAACCGCTTGTGGCCCAGGTGTAACTCAAGCTCGAGGCCCCAGCGGCGTCGGTCGCAGCGACCGCAAGGGTTGTCGTTTTGCCCGCCACGGGGCTTGGCGTTGCGTGAGCACCCTGTGTGATGGTCGGCGGGGTGCTCGTACCACCGCCACCCGAACTCCCCTTCGCGATGTCGAGGACCGTCATCGAGTAAGCAGGGAAGGTCGCGCTGAAATTGGAACCGGACACGTTCAGCGATGTCGTAAAATTGGCGAGGGCTGAGTGGCCGTCGGTCGTTTGGCTTTGGGCGGTGTCTTGAGCCTCGCCGTATTGCCAGACCTGGGCCGTGGCGGCAGGTTGGAAGCCTGCGATTTGAAATTGTCCCGTCAATGTGCTCGTTGAGTTCTTGTTGATCACCAGCAAGTCGAGATGGCCGTTCGGTTCCAGCACGGCGTAAGTGCTCAGGTTTGGATCATTGCTGCTGGCCTGGATGACCTGGCCGCCATTCTGAATGATCTTGGATGCGAGCTGCTCGGCGAAGTAGGTCGGGTAGGGGACATAAGGGCCGGTCGATGGCGCCGAGCCCCCGGGGCTGCCAAGGAGCCCGTAGTCTCCCCCTTGGCGCCATCCATAAAGACTCGAAGAATTGTTGTTTCCGGTCTCCCAGCTATTGCGTAAGTCCCAAACATCCGCGCCGTTATATGGGGTTTCGAGCAGAGAACCGAGGGAGTCGGCCACGAACAGCCCGTTGACGAGGCTCGTCGTCTGCTTGCCGGGATTCGAGTAAACCGAGTTGAACTCCGTGGCCAGAAGCTGGACGTTCTTGCCTGCGTTGCCGAAATACTGGGTCAACAGTTTTTCGTAGTCGGCCGCGCGCACCGCCCAATCGTACGGGTTATTAGGATCCTGGTTGTTCGGATTTGAGACGGTGTTGAGTAAGAGGTTAGAATCGCTCTCGCTGCCCGGTGCCTGTACATAGTTATGATCGCTCAAGAACCCAGGCATGAACCCCTGTGCGACTGACTGCTGGAGGACGTTGCTGATCCAGTTGTTGTTCTCGCCTGGGCTTCCTGTGTCGACGCCGATCGAGATCGACGGTGAGATCTGGGCGGCGTAAGTGGCGAATTGCTTGGCGAACGCTACGTACGTTGCGGGATCATGAGGTTTGCCTGGGTCCCCTCCTTGGCCGTGATGGTCGATCTCCCAGCTTCCGTACTCTTCGTTGCCCACCTCGAAGTACTGGAAATTAAATGGGGCGGGGTGGTTGAGGCGGAGGAAGTTCAAGCCGTCGTCATGGGCGAGGGGAGCCGAGGCACGAAGGCTTGCCCAGTACCCGGCGGTTTGCCAGTTGACCTGCTGCCAGCTATTCGTCGAGTCGTTCCATTCTTCGCCGGTACCGATGGAAGTCGTGTTCCCCACGGGGGCGTTGAGGTACGCGAGGAAGGCGGCCGCTTCTTGGGGGCTTCCCGAGCCGTAGTCGAGCGTGACCATCCCCTGACCGCCGACCGAGGCGATGAAGCTGGCCATGCTCGCGTCTGTGCCCTGGCCGTTGTAAGACGGAGGCGCGTTGAAGTGGAAGTCGTCCGAGCTCGAGCCGCCGGGGAATCGAAACATCGTCAGGCCGGCCGCTTGCACCATCTGCTGAGTTTGAGACGTGTTGAGGTTAGAGTCCCACCAGGTGACGTTCGCTCCCAAGAGCTGGGTGTTGACGGGGCGAACCACCTGCGCGGCATTCACCGTCACCACGGCCAGGAGTGAGCGATCCTCCAGGGGCTCCAGGTTGAGGCGGGTTCTGCCCGCAGGAGAACGATCGAGACCGCGCATGGTGTACGGCTTTCGAGTGCGACGCCATCTCATTCTCTACCCCTCATGTCGTTATTCAAGGAAGTCGATCTGAGGATGAGGAACGGCCGCGCTCGTTTTCACTCGATTTGAGCGCGAAACGATACTGTCGGGGTTTCCCGGTCTGGCGGAAACCCCTCTCTCGAAGATGGGTAACGAACTTTGCATTACCATACAGGTCGAACATGTACGTTAACAAGAGGCTTGTTGTCAAGAAATGAGCGAGCTGCGGGGCGCGGAAAGCCGTAAAACTGCGGATTCCGTGCCACGGAGGGGCCAGAAACCTCCAGTCCTTTGGGGGTAAGCCCTTTGCGATACCCGGTCCGAACGACACAATGGCAGGGATTTTTGGTTTCTCCCCAAGGTCGGAGAGCTTCATCTCATGCCGCGAGCGAGGCTGGTGCGAGTTCCTCGCCTCGTTGATGAAGCTCGACCCAGCAGACACCCCACCCCTTTGAGCAGAGCGTACATTCCTTATATGCTGAGGTGTTGACTGATGAATTCTCCTTCGCGACGGGCGGCCAAGCGCTCGATCCGCTCGCTGGTCCTGGGGGGGCTGCTGCTCTGCGGCGCCCTGTTGATGACCGCGGTGGCCAGCGCGGCTGACTCTCTCTTCTCGCGCGACAATCTCGTGGCCTGGTGCATCGTTCCTTTTGACTCGAAGAAGCGAGGGCCCGAAGAACGCGCGGCGATGCTCGAGCGGCTCGGTTTCAAGCACTTTGCTTACGATTGGCGGGGCGAGCATATCCCGACCTTCGACGCTGAGGTGGAAGCGCTGAAGCGCCATGGTGTTGCACTCGACGCGTTCTGGGTGGCCCCTGGCGTTCTCAATCGCGAGTCGCAGATCATCCTCGACTTGCTCAAGCGCCATAAGATCGAGACTCAACTTTGGGTGCTTCTCGACTTCGGCCAGGATCGCGTTACGGGTGCGGAGCAGGAAAGGCGGGTTAACGAGGCTGCGAAGCAGCTTCGACCTCTTGCCGAAGAGGCTGCCAAGATTCGCTGCCGCCTCGCGCTCTACAACCATGGAGGATGGTTCGGTGAGCCCGAGAATCAGATCGCGATCATCGAGAAGCTCAAGCAGGAGGGAGTGACGAACGTCGGGATCGTCTACAACCTACATCATGGGCATGAACATCTTGACCGATTTCCCGCGCTCCTTCAGAAGATCAAGCCGTATCTTGTCACGCTGAACCTTAACGGTATGGATCCGGAGGGAGACAAAGTAGGTCGGAAGATCCTCCCGCTGGGGCAAGGCTCGCGCGATCTCGAGCTCCTTCGAATCATTCAGGGCAGCGGCTACCACGGACCGATCGGGATCCTGGGGCATACGATGGATGATGCTCAGGAGCGGCTCCAGGATAACCTCGACGGTCTCGACTGGCTGGTGCCTCAGCTTGAAGGAAAAGCTCCCGGGGCCAAGCCCAAGCCGCGAACTCCCGTCCCTCCGCCGCCGGCAGGCTCGCCCCCTGCGGCAGCCATCCTCCCGCCTTCATCGGCCATTGCTTATGCTCCGGAAGTTGCCAAGAAGTTGCTCGCGGAGGCGAAAACCCAGGGCGATGCCGTGCGCGGCGCCGATGTCTTTGCCGATGCCCGATTCGGGTGCCTCACCTGTCACAAGGTGGGGCGCCAGGGAGGAACGATCGGGCCCGATCTTTCAACGGTGGGGAAGTGCGTACCTCATGACCAGGTCGTCGAGTCGATCCTCTGGCCCGCCCGCCTGGTGAAGGAAGGGTACGTCGCCACTGTGATCGCGACGACCGACGGCAGGACAATCCAGGGGTACAAGACCGCCGAAAATGACCATGAGGTGACGCTTCGCGAAGCCGCGACCGAAAAGCCCTTGCACATCGCCAAAGCGGATATTGAGGAGATGAAGGAGCAGGGGACTTTGATGCCCGACGGCCTGGTTGCTTCGATGACCACGGACCAGCGCCGGGATCTCGTCCGCTTTCTGGTCGAGCTGGGCAATCCCGGTGGCGCTTCGGCCGAAGCCAGGCTCGAGCAGGCTCATGCTCCAGTTACATTTGCTTATGAGAAGAAGCCGATCCGGCCCGAGCACTGGCCGAACTGGCAGCACCCGGTGAATCGCGACCGCGTGTACGACTTCTATGCCAAGGAAGCCGAGTTTGCGCTCAAGCTACCCAGCCTTCCCCCGCTGCTCCCAGCTTATCCAGGACTGGATGGAGGGACTTTCGGGCACTGGGGCAATCAGAACGAAGAGACCTGGAAGGACGCTCGTTGGAACGGATCAGAACGGGGAACGGTCCTCTCGGGGGTTTTCCGGGGGGATGGCAAGACGGTGGCCAAGGCCGTTTGCGTTCGCCTGGGTGATCGAGGAGAGCTCGCCGTCTGCTTCGACCCCGAGACGCTCTGTTACGAAGCACTCTGGCAGGGAGGTTTCGTCAGGACGTCAGAGGTGCGCCACGGCTTCATCGAAGGCCTCATCCTGGATGGCACCCCTTTGCCACGGCCTGAAGGAAAGACGCCGAGCGGGCCATTCACGTATCATGGTTTCTATCGCCACGGCAATCGTGTTGTCTTTGCCTACCGAGTCGGTGACGTGGAAATGCTCGACGCTCCCTGGGTGGAGAATGGGAAATTCACCCGTGTGGTGGGACCTGTCGCAGAGCATCCTCTGGTATCTCTGACCCGTGGGGGCCCTGCGCAATGGCCGCAGATCCTCGAGACGCGCGGATCACTCGGCAAGAATCGCCCCTACGCGGTGGACACGATCCAGCCTCCCGTGGATAACCCCTGGAAAGCGCTCTTTTTCTTCGGCGACCATGACTTCCTTGCCGACGGCTCCGCCATGATCTGCACCATGCAGGGAGATGTCTGGCATGTGGAAGGGATCGATGGTTCGTTAGAACATGTGCGATGGCGTCGATTTGCTTCGGGATTGCACCATGCCCTCGGCCTTCTCGTGGTGGACGGCCTGGTTCATGTTCTCGGGCGCGACCAGATCACGCGGCTGCATGATCTCAACGGCGATGGCGAGGCCGATTACCACGAGTGCTTCAGCAACGCCTATAAAACCTCACCGGCGGGCCATGACTACATCGCAGGGCTTCAGCGCGACGCGGCCGGGAACTTCTACACGGTCTCGAGCAATCAAGGGTTGGTGCGCATTAGCCCCGATGGCAAGAAGGCCGATGTGCTTGCGACCGGGTTCCGGAACCCGGACGGCCTTGGACTCACGCCTGACGGAGTCATCACGGTTCCTTGTTCCGAAGGGGAGTGGACTCCGACGTCCATGGTCTGCGAGATCAAACCCGGAGGGCACTACGGTTACGGCGGCCCCAAGGGGGGGCAAACCCCGGATCTTCCCTTGGTCTATTTACCTCGCGGTCTCGATAACTCGAGCGGTGGGCAGGTGACGGTCAGCAGCGATCGTTGGGGGCCGCTGAAGGGGCAAATGCTCCACTTCTCGTTTGGCGCGGGAACCTTCTTCGTACTCCTGCGCGACCAGGTCGACGGGCAGCCCCAGGGGGCCTCGGTTCCCATGGCCGCCGACTTTCTCTCCGGAGCCCATCGCGGCCGTTTCAATCCCAAGGACGGCCAACTCTACGTCTCCGGGATGTCCGGCTGGGGTTCTTACACCCCCGAGGACGGCTGCTTCCAGCGCGTGCGCTACACCGGAGATCCGGTGCAGCTTCCCGTCGCGCTACATGCCCACCAGAACGGTGTGCTCGTTTCCTTCACGCAGCCGGTCGAACCTTCGATCGCGACATCACCCAAGAGCCACCTGGCCCAGGCCTGGAACTACCGCTACAGCGCGGCGTACGGATCGCAGGAACTTTCCCCCCATCACCCGGGAATGCCCGGCCACGATCCTCTCGCGATTCGCTCGGTCTCCGTGCTTGGCGACGGTCGCAGCGTGTTCCTGGAAATCCCCGATTTGCAGCCCGTGAATCAATTGCACCTTCACCTGCGCGTGGATGGCGGACAGCCTCACGACCTTTTCGCGACCGTCCACAAGCTGGCCGCACCGTTCACAGGCTTCCCCGGCTATCGCCCGGTCGTCAAAACGATCGCGGCCCATCCCATTCTGTCGGATCTCGCGCAGGCTTCAAAGACCGTACCTAATCCCTGGCGGGCCGCGATCCCGGGAGCCCGTCCGGTCACCATTCAAGCGGGGAAGAACTTGACGTTCTCCACCCCATCTTTCACCGTCCGCGCCGGGGAGCCGATCAAGTTGACGTTCATGAACCCAGACGTCGTTCCACATAACTGGGTGTTGATCAAACCGGGGACGTTGCCCAAGGTGGGAGATCTCGTCAACAAGATCGTGGCCGACCCTGAAGCGGTGACGCGACACTACATCCCCAAGACCGACGACGTCTTGGCGGGGACGGACATGGTCTATCCCCAGGACCAGTTTGCCATCTACTTCAAGGCGCCGAGTGAGCGCGGACGATACCCGTTCCTTTGCTCGTTCCCGGGGCACTGGATGGTCATGAATGGGGTGATGATCGTCGAATGATCGACGCTGTCTTCAGGGTTTGATAGGGATCTCGGCCGAGGCCGGTCGTTGTTTGCGAAGCATCTTCGCACCTTCGCCGGCCAGCCGGAGATACCAGTCGCTAGGAAGACCCTCAAGTCCAACGAAGTGCGCCTGAGTCGGAGGGGAGTCGGTCACCTTGAAAATGGCCGTCCCCTCGTCGACCTCGTCGAACATCGCGATGTAGACCGTGTCGACGCCAAGCGTGCTCAATTTGTGGAACTGCTCCCAGAAGAAGCGGCCGCCGTTACGGGGAACCGTCGAGGTGCCAGCGGGTTTGCGCTGAAGGTTATCCCAACTGAAGCCGGGATAGACGACCGGGAGCCAGATCGGCCCTCGTTTTTCGCACTCGCGCCGATCCTCGGCCCAGAAGCCGGTTGAGGCGTGGTGCACGCCCGCGGAGTCTCGCGCGAAATTGCCCACGTTCCACGGAGAGTAAGCATCAAGGCGGCGGAAGAACCTTTGCCATTCCGGGTCGGGAATGTTCCGCCAATTCCAATCTCCTCCAGCGACAAAGAAAGCCTCGTAGGGGCCGGGGGTCTTGAAGAAGTCGATCAGCTTGAAGGCCAACTGGGGCGTCATGTGGTTGTGTTGATTCTTGTAATAGAAGCCCCAAAGCTGCACCACGGGCTTTCCGCCATTGCGGAGGTAGCGCGGATTTTGAGTGATCTTTTCATCGACCATTCGTTTCCAATCCTGAGTCACCACATCAAAGATCTTTTCCGTAGGCATGGCGGCCATGTCATAGGAGAGTGCCCAAACGCGTCCGGTTTGCTCCGCGGCCTTAAGCACATGGTCGAGAACGCGTCTCCGTGAAGGGTAGTTTTCCGGCGAGAGCCCGCCGGGCAAGTCCACTGCGAAGTGCTGGAGCCAGGCACCATCGATACCGTAGTCGCGCATCCACTCGAAATGCCTGAGCACGGTCGCCGAGTGGTCCGAGCTGAAGAGTTCCGCTCCCTTTCCGTCTGGGTACGTGAAACCGGGTGCGGGGAATCGCTCTGACGGGCCGTACTCACGGAGATCGGGCCACATTTCGAACGTGAGCGTCTCCGGAGTGATCTTTCTCCAATCCCGGCTCCAATGTCGCCAGCCGAGTTTGGCGGGATCCTCCGGACAGCGGAACCACCCCTGGTAGCCGCACATGATCTTGCCGCGGAACGAACCTGCGTCCACGACTTTGTCGGCAGCCGGATCTGCTACGGCGGCGCCTGCCGCAATGACGTTGAGCAGAAAAGCGGCAAGGGCGCAGGCCTTCCCGACCCGAGGACGAAAATGGAACATGACTATCCCACCCGGATTTGATGATGCTTTGGCGAAAAGCGAAGATCACCGACCAGACAGATCGCTTAGGATCGTAGAAACCGTGATCAGACTCGATGAGCCCTGAACTTGCAAGCAAGCGAACGGCTCTCGGTCGCATTATCGGGAGGAATCCGAAGAATTGCGGGGCTGTTGAGGTGAAGAGGGTCAAAGAGTTTGGACCGAGAAATGAGGTCCGGATCGAGACGGACTCCAGCGCATTCGTGTTGTCCGCCGGCTCTATTCGGCCACATCCGGCGGAGTGACGTGATTCATTTCGCGAGTGTTTCCACGTTTCGCAATAGGTGTTGAAAAGTTTGGTAGACGCGGTTCAGGTCGCGTCGTGGAAAATGATGCCGAGGGAGTGTCGTCGACCCGACCGCAATCGGCTAACTCCATGTCGCATGTTGACGCGATAGGTTCCCCGTGTACCTTGAACCGGACGATGGTGGACGGGAAATATCACCCCCTGGCCCTGGTTGAGCGCGACCACTTCGGCTCGAGACTGCAAGCGGGGCCGCTGCTCGGTGAGGACGAATTCGCCTCCCGTGAAATCTTCGCCCGGGTTGGCGAGGAGGAATGCCACCTGGAGTGGAAACACGTGCTCGCCATAGAGGTCTTGGTGTAAGCAGTTGTAATCATCAGGGCCGTACTGAAGCAAAAGCGGCGTCGGTCTGGTCTGCCCCGCTTCATGACAACGATCGATGAATGACTGGTGCTCTTCCGGGAAGCGGCTTTCGATTCCCATGGTTTCATTCCAGCGATTGGCGATCTCTGCGAGGGGCCGATAAAGGGCGGCCCTCAAATCGGCCACAACCTGGGGCAAAGGGTAGGAAAAGTATTGATATTCGCCGCGTCCGAAGCCGTGGCGTGCCATGATGACTCGGCTACGGAAGATTGCATCCTTGTCATACGCGGCCGCGAGCTCGTTGCATTGTCGGGGGGTGAGCAACGGGCCGATCACCGAACAGCCATGGCTATCGAGATCGGCGGCGATGCGACTCCAATCGAGGGCCGCGATGTGGCCGGCAATCTCGCTGGAGTCGCATGTGAATGTGTTGGTAGTCAAAGGTTTCATGATGGTGCTCTGAGTCCCGTTCGGATTCCTCTTGCGCGTCAGATCTCTCCCTGCTCGCGGCGGAGTAATTTCCCTTTCCTTTCCACGCCCCAGCGGTAGCCGGACAAGGAGCCGTCGGTGCGGACAACCCGGTGACAGGGGATCGCAACCGCGAGTGCATTCGCGGCACAGGCCTGGGCCACGGCACGCGTGGATTTCGGCTGCCCGATTTTTGCGGCGATCTCGGCATAGCTAGCCGTCGAACCCGTCGGTATCTGGCGCAAGGCTTCCCAGACGCGCTGCTGGAAGGCCGTCCCACGAATGTCGAGGGGAAGGTCGAGCCCAATGGACGGCATCTGCACGAATCCGACCACCCTGGCGACAAGTTGCTCAAAGTCGGCGTCTCCGCCGAGGATCTGTGCCTCAGGGAAGCGATCTTCCAGATCATGAACGAGCTCATCGGGATTGTCGCCGAGCAGGATGGCGCAAATCCCCTTGTCGGAGGCCGCGACGAGGATCGAGCCGAGCCAACTTTCGCCGACGGCAAAGCGAATGATGGTGCCGCTGCCGCCCGTCTGGAAAGCCTTGGGTGTCATGCCCAGCATTCCTTTCGAGGCTTCGTAAAAGCGGCTGTTCGAGTTGAATCCGGCTCCATAGATCGCCCCCGTGACCGTTGGGCTCTGCGTAAGCTCGTGACGTACGCGACGGGAGCGGTGGGCGGCCGCATACGCCTTGGGGGTGAGGCCTGTCTGCTTTTTGAAGACGCGATGGAAGTGGTAGCGGCTCATGCCCACCGAATCGGCCAACTCATCAAGCCTGGGCATCTCGTCCGCGTCCTCAATGGCGCGACAGGCCTGGGCGACGGCGGCAGCGTGATGCGCGATCACGCTTTTGCCCGTAGGTTTGCATCGTTTGCAAGGACGGAAGCCGGCCTTTTCCGCGTCCTCGCACGTCGTATAAAACCGAACGTTTTTGCGGAGCGCCAACCTTGAAGCGCACGTGGGACGACAATAAACACCGGTCGTCCGCACTGAGTAAAAGAACTCGCCGTCGGCGGCGGGCTCGCGACTGACAACCGCCTGCCAACGGCTCTCTTCATCAGTGAAATGCTTCTTGATTCGTCCGGTCGTTTTTGGTGCGGGGATCATGGCTTTTGTCCTGCGGAGTATTGTGTTCGGCCTTCGATATCCCTCTTCGAAAGACATGGTAGGAGGGGTTCGCAGAGCAAGAACTCCGATTCTTGCTCTCAAATTGCGATCAGTACGACGTTTCACGTGGTCCAGACGAAGGAGTTCACTCGGCGCGGGCCGCACGATCCTCAATCTCGAGTGCCCGTCCTCTTCCTTAGATGCAAACCGTAAGGCAACGCTGTTCGGAGCCAGACGCTGCCTTACGGCCCCATTCACGGTTCTATCACGATATCAAGAGGCGCGCTTCTTTGATTAGACCGTTTTGATGAGTCCGAGTTGCTGGAGCGCGGTCACGCCGTCATCCAGACCGACCTCCTCGATGATCTTGCCTCCTTCAACGCGAAGCACCGTCGTGCCGGTGAATTTCATGGTGCGTCCGGTCGCTGCCGGCAAGGATCCAACCAGGAAGTCATGGAAGGCCGGACCGGTGTGCGTGCCGCCCCCCTCCCACCGCCCGACCACGTAGTCTCCCTCGGCAATGAGATCGGCGGCGCCCCAGAAGTTGAGATCCGGGAAAGCACGGCGGAAATCGGTCATGAAGGCTTTGATGTCTTCATGGCCGCGGCGAGGGGCGTGTAGCGAATACTGTAAGAGCATGTCAGGCGCGGCGAGTTCGTCGACAATGCTGAGATCGCAGGTCTTACCCCAGAAATTCGTGAACCAGCGACCCACGATCGCCTTGTTTTCCTCGACTTTGGACATGATAGACCTCTCGTGTGACTGAGATGGAACGGAGAAGCCTGAAGACCTCTCGCACCGAAACGATAGGCGTTCGATACCTCCGAAAGCGCTCCGTTTCTTGGCTTCAAATCCACTACGTTCCATTCGAGAGGACTTGCGCAAATCGTCGTGAATGCTCCGGGTGACGTGGCCACGCTTGGCGTAGGAGAGACGGTGTCGCAAGTCTTATGGATGTCTCGTGAGTCGCGAAGGAAGGGCTGATAGCCATTACGGCGGGTGCAGCCTGTATTGTTCAGGCGTGGCTGGAGTGTTCTCGGTGATGAATCAGATCAATTGATTTATGAATAATATTATTGTTTATCTTGGTTCGATATTCGAAGGAAAAAATCGACGCGGGGGCGATTCTCTGGGTTTTATCGCACTTCTTGTTTTGATAGTCGCTGAAATCAAGAATTGTGAAAATTCACATTAAATTCTCGGTTGCGGAGAAGATCACTGAGGACTGGAGGTCTCCGCGCGTTCCTTCGCCAGTTGCTTCTCGAGCTTTTCATTGGCTTTGCGTTTGGCCCGCAAAAGCGATTGCCACGCAGAGACGACCCCGAGGCCGATGGCGACGGGGGGAATGGCCCACCGCACGGGAAGTGGGGCTGAGATGATCCAATGCCCAATGAAGAGGTGGGAAAACGCGACGAAGACCAAGATTCCGAAGGTGACGAAGAGCCCCGAGATAACCGCGAGGAGGTAGGCCAAAATCGGTGTCTTCGCAGTTTGGGAGGTCGTTTTGTTGAGGATCTCCGCTTTCGGCGGTTCGTACATGGCAAAGCCTGTCGATTGGGGGGATGAGGCACAGTTCAAGCATCAGGCGGTGCGCTCGAAAACTAGCGAGGTGGTCATGTTAGCACAAAGCTCTTGCTCGGGGATCATCGAGTCATTCTTGTGAGGCGCAAGCCGCGGCTGAGGCATACAGGGGCAATTTTCTTTGAGAAGGGGAGCCGAAGGAAGGGTTTCTCGATGGGATGCCGCGACTTATCGTGCCGAACGAGCGGCCAGACGGTCGATGAACCAAAAGCAGCTTTGTATCAGGAGGATACCGACGGGGAACCCCAGCCCCGCGCGTCGCCACTGGGCTCGAAAACACGCTCTTGCTGCGTCGATCAAGAGGAGAGTTCCTGCCCCAAAGCGGGCTTCGATTGCCAGCATCATGATTCCTCGGGCGGTCAAGAAGAGAAAGGATTCACCCCGGGTGTACCAGGGGCTGAGGTTCCGTCCGATCTTAAACGTCGGCCTCTCATGATGTTCCCGCTTTCCACGGTTGGTCCCCGGTGCGACACCACAAGCGTATCGAAAGTGTTGGGAAGTATCGTCGGCAGTGATCTGTTCACGAGATGGCTCCCAGCTTTGCATGGAATTGACAGACTTCAGGCGGTTGCGCAGAATCAATAGGAACTGGGTGTTGAACTTTTTTTGAACGACCACTCAGCGTCTCTTCGAGGCCATGCCATGAGGGGCAGTTTCCCGCTGTTTGGTGCCCTCACCTTTCTTTGGGTTTCCGGCGCGGGGGCGTTCGAAGAGTCTCCTGAGAAATTCTTCGAGCAAAGAATTCGGCCGGTTCTGGCGACGGCTTGCTTCAAATGCCATGGGGCGAAGAAGCAAGAGGCTGGGCTGCGCGTCGATGCTCGCGCGGGGCTTATGCAAGGGGGAGACACGGGCCCGGCGATAGTGCCGGGGGATGCGGCGGGGAGTCTGCTCATCCAGGCCGTGGGGCACAAGGGGGAGTTTGCGATGCCGCCGGGCCGCAAGCTCTCCAAAGAGCAGATCGGCGACCTGGAGCGCTGGGTGGATCAGGGGGCTCCCTGGCCTGCTTCCGACAAGCCCGTTGCGATTCGCTCTGGAGAGATCACCGAAGAGGATCGGAAGTTCTGGGCGTTCCAGCCGGTCAAGCCGCAAGTACCGCCCGCTGTTTCGGGTGGTGAGTGGGCCCGCAACGATATCGATGCGTTTATCCTTGAGGGGCTGACGAAAAAAGGGATCGAGCCGGCGCCTCCTGCCGATCGTCGCACTCTGATTCGCCGTGTCACCTTTGATCTAACCGGTTTGCCCCCAACTCCCAAGGAAGTGGCCGACTTTCTTGACGATGTATCACCGGACGCCTTTGCGAAGGTGGTCGAGCGTCTGCTGGCCAGCCCGCGCTATGGAGAGCGTTGGGGGCGGCATTGGCTGGACGTTGTGCGCTATGCCGACACCGCGGGAGAGACTGCGGACTTTCCCGTTCGCGAGGCGTATCGCTACCGCGACTACGTCATTAAGGCCTTCAATCAGGATAAGCCCTACGACCAGTTTCTTCGTGAGCAAATCGCCGGCGACCTGCTCGCCGTGAATGCAACGGCGGATCGCTATGCCGAGATGGTTACGGCCACGGGATACATTGCCCTGTCACGACGGTTCGGATTCGACCCTGAGAATTATCATCATCTGACAATTCAAGATTCGATCGACACGCTTGGCCAGTCGATCTTGGGGCTCTCCATCGGGTGCGCTCGTTGTCACAACCACAAGTTTGACCCGATCACGATGGGGGACTATTACGCCCTCTTCGGCATTTTCGACAGCACCCAATATGCGTTCCCGGGCTCCGAGGAGAAGAAGCGGCCCCGCGACTTTGTTCCCCTGGTTCCTCCCGCGGATGCCAAAGCCAAGAACGAGACATTCAACACGGAACTGGCGCGGCTTACCGCGGAGATCAAGGCGCTTGACGCACGCAAAGGGGAGGTTGAGTCGCAACTTCAGCCGTTGATCGGCCAGGATGGCTCCTTCGAAGGACAGGGGCTCAATGCTCCACCTGGCAAACCGTGGGGTTTCTATGACGGCGCCAGGGTAACGACGGGCGCTCAAAGCCCGTTCACGAACGTTTTCTCGGAAGGGTCACGCGGTATCTCGCTTCCGAATAACGCCGGAAACAACGCGTTTGCGCAGACCCTTCCTTTGAACCGGACTGCCGCCTCTCATGCCCGGGTTTATGCGAACTTCGATTTCCGCGTTGTGGAGAATGCGGCGGGAGGAAACGGGTCTTACCGTTTCTATCTAGGGCACGGGCCCGGTGTTTCCGCCGCTGTAGAGGTGTTCTTCAACGAGGGGCAGTTCTTCGCCCGCTCGGGAGATGCGGTCGAGCCGATCCGGGCTTTGAAAAAGGGCACCTGGTACAACGTCCAACTGACTCTCGACCTCAAGGCACGGACGTATTCCGGGACCGTGGGCACCCCTGGGGATCAGGCGTCGTTTGCGAACAAGGCGTTCACGTCCCGCTGGGATGGAAATCTTGATTGCACGTTCGTTGATGGTTACGGCCATCTGGGAGGGAACAAGCCCGCCAGTGAGGTTGACAACCTCGCGATCCAGGATGCGCCTTTCGCGGCTCCTGGCGGGGAAGTCGCGAAGATTGAGGATGGTGCGCGAAAACGCTCGGCGAAAGTAGTCGGCTTGCGATTGAAGCTCGACAAGGTGGTCGCGGAACGCATCGAGAAGGATCGAACTCGCCGCGACCTCGAAAGAGCAGGGCCCTACCCTGTGGCGTACGGCGTGGCGGAAGGGGTTTCGCACAATGCCCGGATCCAGAAGCGGGGAGAACCCAGTACGCCTGGTGACGAAGTTGCCCGGCGCTTCCTCCAGATTCTTGGGGGAGAGTCCCTTCCGCCTCATGCCGGGAGCGGTCGGCTCGCTCTGGCGGACTGGCTGACTCGGCCCACGAATCCGCTCACCGCGCGGGTGATGGTCAACCGGATCTGGCAGCACCATTTCGGGAAGGGGCTGGTCACCACCGAGAACGACTTCGGCCAGCGCGGTCAAAAGCCCACGCATCCTGGCTTGTTGGATCATCTGGCACACCGGTTCGTCGCCGAAGGATGGTCCATCAAGACGCTTCATCGGTGGATTCTGGCGTCGGCGACGTATCAATCGTCGTCGATCGGGGATCCCTCGGCGGAAGCGCTCGACCCCTCCGATGAGTTGCTCTCGCGGTTCCCGCGCAGGCGGCTCGACGCGGAAGAGATCCGGGATTCGATGCTGTTTGTCGCCGGCACGCTCGATGGGGCGTTCAGTGGCGGGCATCCTTTCCCGGACGTCGAAAGCTGGGGATTTACGCAACACAGCCCCTTCAACGCGGTCTATGAAACCCAGCGGCGGTCGGTCTATTTGATGACGCAGCGGATCAAGCGGCACCCCTACCTCGCGCTTTTCGATGGTCCTGACCCCAACGCGTCGACCCCGCGGCGAGTGGCGACCATCGTCCCCACGCAGGCGCTTTTCTTTATGAACGACCCGTTCGTTCATGAACAAGCATTGGCCCTCGCGCGACGTCTCGTCACCTTGCGAGACAAGAACCCTGCGCGGGTGGCCCTGGCCTTCGAGCTGACGCTGGGCCGCTCTCCCTCTGAAGAAGAGTCTGCGGAGTCTCTCGCGTTTCTCCAGGAGGTCGACGAAGACATTCGAGCTATGGGAGCGCCCGAGGCGGAGCGTCTTTCCCGTGCCTGGGCGGCCCTGGCTCGGACGCTGCTCGTCCGCAACGAATTCCTGTTCGTGGATTGAGAGGAGCCTCTTTCATGATCGGTCATCCTTCGCGAATCATCACCCGGCGCGAAATGCTGACCCGAGCTTCGGGGGGCTTCGGAGCCATCGCTCTGGCCGGCCTGATCGCCGAGGAGGCGGCCGCGGAGAAGAGCAGCCCTGCGCTCGATCCGCTCGCGCCCCGTCTTCCTCACTTCGAACCTCGCGCCAAGCGGGTCATTTTTCTTTATATGACGGGGGGCGTCTCTCACATTGATTCCTTCGACCCCAAACCCAGGCTGTTCGCCGACCACGGCAAGACGATCACTGTCGACAACTGGCAGGGGAAGAAGGGTTCCTTTCAGCGCTTCATGAAGCGCCCCAACTGGGAATTTCGCCGTGGTGGACAATGCGGCACCGAGATCAGCGACCTCTTTCCCCATGTCCGCGAGCTCGCCGATGATCTTTGCGTGATCCGCTCGATGTCGTCGGATCATACGAACCATTACGAAGGCACTTTGGGAATGCATACCGGCTCGTTCACCTTTGCGCGCCCCAGCATTGGCGCCTGGGTGAGCTATGGCCTGGGGACCGAGAACCGCAATCTTCCTTCATTCGTTGTGATCGCGCCCGCCGCGCCGTATGCGGGGGCACAGACGTGGTCCTCAGATTTCCTTCCGGGCTGCCACCAGGGGACGCATGTGCTCCCCGGGCCGACGCCGATCCCGAACATTTCTCCCCGAATTGCCAGCCAGCGCTTGCAACGGCGTGAGCTTGAGTTCCTTGCGCGGGCCGACCGCCGCCATCGCGAGCTTCGGCCTGGCGAAGCGGCACTCGACGCGAGAATTCGTTCCTTCGAGACGGCCTTCGGGATGCAGAGCGAGGCTCCTCACGCATTCGATCTCACCGAGGAGTCCAACGCGACCCTCGCTCTCTACGGCCTTCAACGCGGACAGAACACCGGTTTCGGTTGGCAGTGCCTCGTTGCGCGCCGTCTCGCGGAACGCGGGGTCCGATTCATCGAATTGATCGACACGGGATCATCGAATAATTGGGACTCGCATGGCAACATGCAAGACCATGCGGGGCTTGCCCGCAATGTCGATAAGCCCATCGCCGGCCTGCTCGCGGATCTCAAGCAACGGGGGATGCTCGACGATACCCTGGTGGTCTGGACCACCGAGTTTGGGCGCACCCCTTATCACGAGCAAGCCGGACACGCCGGGCGCGAGCACCACCATCAAGCCTTTTCCTCTTGGCTCGCCGGTGGTGGAGTGCAGGGGGGGATCGTCCACGGCTCGACGGACGAGTACGGCGTCGCCGTTGCGGAAGACCGCGTTCACGTGCACGATTTCCATGCCACGATCCTTCACCTCCTTGGCCTCGACCACGAGCGCCTCACCTACCGCCACGCCGGGCGCGACTACCGCCTCACCGACGTGGAGGGAAATGTTGTCAAAGAAATCCTTGTATGAGCAAGCCGTGGCATAATAAGGGAAATTCGACGACAACGCCCCTGTGATTTGCCGTCTCGCTCCTGCCGCGATCTCGCTTACGCGTCAAGAAATTTGTTTAAGATTCTTCGCGAGAGCGATGCTCGTGAAGAACCTGGTTTGTCTTGCGTTGCGGGTCCGGTTCGTTTCTGATTGGCGAGCCGGGACGGAAGCGCTTGCGATGCGGATACCCACTCCCGGTACGAATCTTGAGTCAGCGAAGACCCGAGTGACGGTGGCGCCTCAAGAAATGGGCTGTCACTCCGAATAGGGTAAGGCCGGGCCGCTCTGAGGAGGCTTGGTTGAGCCGCTTCGTTCTCGTGGAGTTGTCATGAATCGCTCGCTTGCCTTCCTGCTGTTTCTGGCGGCCACCTCCGCCGTTGCCAGAGAACATCCCTATCCTCGCGCCGATCGTATTGATGCCAGGGTCAGCAGGGAAATGGCGCGGAGCGAGATCGTGGGGCTCGCTATCGTCGTGATCGATGAGGGGAAGATCGCGTGGATGAAAGGATACGGCCTCGCGGACCGCGAGAAGCAGGTCCCCATTGACCCCGCGACCACGCAATTCCGATGGGCGTCGATCTCCAAATCGGTGACCGCGATTGCCGCCCTCCAGCTTGCCGAGAAGGGGCTTCTCGATCTCGACGCCGACGTGCGGAGCTACGTACCGGAATTCCCCGACAAGGGCGTGAAGATCACGGCTCGCGACCTGCTTCGGCACCAGGGAGGCATCGTCCACTATACGAACGGCCCCATAGTGCCTACCCTGAAGCTATATGCGGATCCTCATCCGTTCGCCAATGTGATCGTGGCACTCGACAGGTTCAAGGATTCGCCTCTCGTCAACAGGCCGGGTACGAGATACGCCTATTCGTCCCATGGTTATATCTTGCTGAGTGCGGTTATCGAACGAGCCGGGAAGCAACGATTCGCCGACCAGGTGAAGGAGCGAATCTCCCAGCCGCTCGGGATGGCGGACTTCCGGCCCGACTATCAGTGGGAGGACATCCCTTACCGCGCGGCTGGTTATACGCGCGAAGATAAAAAGGTCCGTCGGCGCACGCCGGACCAAGACGAAGATGTCAGTTGGAAGTTGGGGGGAGGTGGCTTCACCTCGCCGGCCATGGACCTGGCGGATTTCGGCCTTGGACTCATTCAGCAAAAGCTGGTGTCCAAGGAGACCGAGCGGCTCATGTGGACGGTGAACAGACCCTCCGATCCCGAGGGAGCGAAACCCTACGGACTCGGGTTCTTCGTGATTGACTTTCGGGGGGGTGGGAAACTGGTCGGCCACGACGGCAGCCAGGCCAGGACCAAAACGGCCTTGCTGCTTGACCCCCAAAATAAAAAAGGGATTGCGATCATGACCAACTCGGAATGGGTGGATGCCATGAAATTGGCCGCCAGCTTGATGGACGAGATCCGATAGGTTTTGTTCGATTTCAGCGCAACCGTCCCACCGCCGTCATTTTTCGGTGGTCCAGGGCAGGCTTAAGACGGATTCATCGGGCAGGAATGCTTGAGTGAGCCATGAGGGCCTTGCCCTCGGCGGGGTTGCGCTTTCGACATGGGTGAGGGGTCGGTGACTCGCACGGCAGCCGTGCTGACCACGGCTTCTGATTCTCATGGAGTCATTGTGTTGTAGATACAACAGGATGAGTAGCCGGGCTGGTGCGGCTCTATCGAGTGGTCGAAAAAATATAAGAAATGCTATCGGCATCAGGCGTTGCTTTGTGGAGGACCATCTTTCAAAGTCCTGGCGTCTGGTTTGAGTGTGTTGACGGCGGAGGGACCTTCCTCGGTGGTCTCTCCGCCCTTGCTGAGCATGGTGTTGGCGGGTGATGGGTGTGCGCGAATCGCTCCAAGCTACTTGGTCGGCTTGGGGCGGGGAGTGGCGTCACCAGGAGTAAGGCCCATCGACCAAAGGACGGATTCGAGCCACATTTTTTGGATTTCGGGACGCTCCCAGACGTCGATGCGATGTCCCAGGCCGTTGTAGAGAACCCGTCCCTTGCCATAGTTGCGAGCCCAGGCCACTGCGAAATCGCCATCTTTGCGATGGACCCCTTTCTTAGTGAGGTCCACCTTGCCGGCGTCGAGACTCAAGAGTACCCGGACATTGTCGCGTGAAAAATCCTTGATTTGGTAGATTTCATCTTTGAGGACAAAACTGGAAGGCAAATGTCCCATGCCGGGGAAGCTAGAGTCCTCGACCACAATGGGGGCGTCGAACTGACCCCACGGGTGGCCATCGAAATATCCACCGATCATCTTGCCGTATTCTGGCCAGCCCATGAACGTGATCGTGGCGCTATGGATTCCGATGAAGCCTTTGCCGTCGTCGCGAATGAAGGAGAGAAGGTCGGCCTTTTGCGAGTCGTCCATGTCGAGATTGCCGTCGGTGAAGAAGACCACGGCGTCGAAGTTGTTGAGGTTCTTCGCTTCCCACTTCAGGGGCTTTTTGGTGATCGCGGTGCAGTCAGTGCGAAAGTAGGTGTCCCACCGGCCCGAGCTGCGCCCGAGGTTATAAAGAGTAACCATCGCGGTCGACACCGAGTCATGCTGATATCCTTTACTTTGGCCAATCACCAATAAGTTGCGTTTCTTCTCCTGAGCGAACGTCGTGTTGACCAGTCCCAGGCTCACGATCAGGATCAGGAAGTGACGCATCCGTCTCATAAAAGCCTCCCGAAGTCACGGGTGATTACGCCAGGGGATTCGGTTCTTCGTCGGTCTTGGTCACTCAGAAGGAGTCTCGCAAACGACACGCGCGGATGGCTTCATTGCAGGCGATCCATGGCCGATTGAAGCTGTATCTGTTTGAAAAACCTCATCAATCACTCCCACCGGCAGCGCCTTGGGTGAGAGCCTCGAGTTATCAGGCGGTTGGCGAAAGCCATCAATATGAAGGAAACCGGAAAGTGTTCGCCGGCTCGATGAATGGCGTGGGGCCTCTCATCACGAACGGCTTTGCCAACCGCCTGAATCAGTTACCGTGCACTTGCGGCGACCAGCTCGGACTCGATCAACTCGCGCATGAATTGAGCGGCCAGCTTGGCGTTATGATCGGCGTAGCTGATGTCGACCGTCTGGCCGTCGACGACGGGCAGTTGATGGCAGAGCTCGTAACCGAGGTAGCCCGTGTAGCCGATCTCGTTCATCGAGCGAATGAAGTCGCGGTAATACTGGTTAGTATCCTCGCCGACGACACCATCGTTTCGCTCATAGCCTCGGATCGAGCCATCGGGGAGCTCTTCGAATTCGCCACCGAAGTGCGAGAGCACTTGAAGGGGACCGACCGCTTGCGCCCCCTCGCGAATGCCGGCGGTGCTGCGATCAGGCATGAGCGGGGCGTCGAGGCAGATCTTGAGATGCGGAGAGTCAACCTCGCGGACCATGCGAAGAACATCATTGTGGTCGTTGATCAGAGGCTTGTGGTTCTGCAAGGCCAAGGTTACCCCGGCGTCACCGGCGTAGCGTGCACACTCGATGAGCGCCTCGCGGCACCAACCCCAGATCTCCTCGGTCGAGAATTTTTCGTGGACGATCGGCCAGTAGCCTTCCGCGATGTCGTACGTGGCCAATTGCGGATGCCGCGTGATTCCCCACCAGGCCAGAAACACGCGCAACGTTGGCGCACCAAAGTCAGCCGTCATACGGATGAGGTCGCGCATGAAGCAGATCTGGCTCTCGCGCACCTCGGGAACGGGGTTGCTGAAGTCGTTGTTGGCCGCGACTGCGTAGATGTCGATCCCTTCCCCTTCGGCCGTTGCGCGGAGCTCCCGGCAGCGGGCGGTCGGCCAATCGAGCGGGTTGCCGTGAGGTCGCTTGCCGTCGATCTCGATGCCGTCGTAGCCGTATTGCTTGGCTCGGGTGATCATCTGCGGAAGCGTGAGCGCCTCGCCGCGATACCAGAGGCCGAGGTAGGTGATACTGTAAAGACCCAGTTTCATCACGATCCCTTTCTCGTCTCGCCGAAACAACCGAAAACGCAATCTGCCGAAAATTGACTCGACCGCGAACGCGGCCTTTTACTTGATCCGTCCTGATGCCCAAAGAATGGCGTTATGAACCAAAGCCCGGTATGAAGGATGTCCGAACGCGGTATGCCCATGCCCCAACTGGATGGCGACCACCTTGAGCTTGTCGTTCGGGCCGACCCAGGCCAGCTCGTGGGTGCTATTGGGGTTGTCCGTCGTCAGCAGGGGATGAACCTGAGGTGAGATCCACATGCGGCCGTAGGTCTCGTCAACGATGTGAAATGGCTTGATCCCTTTGGTGATCGGATGGTTTCCCGCGGGGGTTACGTAGATCTGTTCGCGGTCCTTGACGGTCGAACTGGGTACGTTGCCTTCGCGAGACAGCCGGTAGCTTCCTCCCACCGTGTCCTGGTACCACCAGTTCCATTTCTGATAGTTCAAGAGGGCGTGGTGCAGGACCACGATGCCTCCTCCGGCTTCCACGAAGTCGCGCAGGTTCTTCTTGCCCGTGTCGTCCAGGTCGCGCGAGAAGTCGTACATGATGATGACGTCGTATTTACCGCGCAAATCCTTCTGGAAGGCCGTGGTGCTGGTAGCCAAAGGCAGCCAGTTCAGATCGTTGTGTCCCTCGAAAAGGGAGTAAAAAGCCGTTTCATGATCATGGCCACCGGTGATCAGCAACCCCTTGACCGCACCTGCAAGGGGCTGGGGGACCGTAAGCTGGGAAGGAAGAGTGACGGAGCCGGTCGCCGCCCATTCGGTCCCTCGGGCGAGGGTCGTGATGAACGTGTCTTCGTGCATCCCGGAGAGGTCATGGCCGAGAGCCGTGGCGAAGACGCGTCCCTTGCCGACGCGAGCCGCTAGGAGAACAGGTTCCTCCTTGCCGTTCTCGCCGGCCTTCGTGGTATCGAGGGCCGTTGCCAGAACCTCGGTCCCGGGAAGAATCGTCAGGCCTTGAAGGTAGGCATCCGCAACCTTGGACTCTCGCTTGATCCCTTGCACAATCGGGTGCTCATCCTTCGCGACTTTGACCGTAAAAAAATGAACCGGTGAGAGTGTGCTTGGAGACAGGGAGATCGGCCAGATTCCTGGGCTTGCCTTGCCGTCGTTCGATTCGACGCGGGTCTTGCCTCCCTCAGACGCCGGGCGCTCGACGAAGGAAGCCAGCGCACTCTGCGTTAGGACAAGTCCCTTACCGGCCTCAACGAATTTGGTGATGGCTCCTTCGGTCTCACTGCCTGGAGGGATATTTGCGTGATCGGCGATGAGAACGTCGAAATCCGCCAACGTTTGAGGTGACAGGCCAGCCGCCGTTTCGCAAATGCGAACGTCGAAGCGACGCGTGTCGGCGAGAATCTGCCGGATCACTGGAGTGGTTACTCGCCAGTTCGGGTCGCCGTGCCCGGAAAGAATCAGGACCTGTAGGGGCTTAACTGACGAAGAAACTTCCTCGCCGCTCGCATTTGCCCTCCCTAAAAAAGAGGCTGCGAGCAAGGCCAGGGCCAAGCTGCCGATTCGTACGGTTCGATGAATCCACGAGAACATGAAGCGTCTCCTTGTCGGAGCTAAGCGTTCTCTGCAACGACGTTCGCAGACCCGTTATACTTCCCAGCCTTTGCGGTATTCCGGACGTACCAGTGCCTGAGCGGCTTGCGAGCCGCTAATTTTCATGGACGCGGAATCCCAGCCCAGGCGTTCTCCCGTCCGAAGAGCCAGGTTGCCGAGGTGGAGGGCTTCGGTCACCTTGGCCGAGACCATGAAGTTGGCGCCGGTTTGAACTTTGCTGTCCTGGATCGCATCCAGCCATTCACGTTCGTTGCCTGGTGAACGAGGCAAAGTCTTGGGGGGCTCGGAGAACTCCTTCTTCCGGGAGAGGGGAAGCAATTCCATCTTGGCCCCGTTGAAGTCGCAGAACAAAGTGCCTTGCGTCCCCACGAAGACCATCCCTTCCGAGGGGAGCCGACGATGGTCGTCAAGTTCCGCCGGGCGCTCGGGTTTCAGGCCGCCGTCGTACCAGGTCAGCTTGACCGGGGGCATGGCGCCGCGGGCCGGGAAATCGAGGTGCACGATCGAGGCCTTGGGGAAGGTCTCGGGATGTCGCTCGGAACCGCTGCTTTCCGCCGCGGTCGGAGGAGTCAATTTGAGAGCGCGGTAGATGACGTCAATGCTGTAGCAGCCCATATCTCCGAGTGCACCGCAGCCGAAGTCATGCCAACCGCGCCAGACGAAGGGGAGGTAAACGGGATGATAGGGGCGCTCGGGCGCCGGGCCGAGCCAGAGGTCCCAGTCCAGGCCGTCCGGGACAGGCGGAGTCTCCTTGGGACGGTCCAGGCCTTGGGGCCATGAAGGGCGGTTCGACCAATTGAAGACGCGGGAAATCTCGCCGATGGCGCCCGCCGAAATGTATTCGCAGAGCCGGCGGGTTTCCTCCGCGGCCTGAGGGGTAACCGCGACCTGCGTGACCACGCCGGTTTTTTCCGCGGTCTGGGCCATCAGCCGCGCCGCGTGAAGTGAATGAGCCATGGGCTTCTGGCAATAGACATGCTTTCCCTTCTTCATGGCCGCGATTGCGGCGGGGGCATGCAGCACGTCTGTGGTGCCGACGACCACGGCGTCGATGTCTTTCTCTTTTTCCAGGAGTTCGCGAAAGTCTGCGTAGGCCGAGCAGCTACGGCCAGATTCGGATCGTTGATGCCGGCCGTTGTAGGCATCGACGATCTTTTGTGCCGGTTCGCGCCCCGCCACGCCGGCAGGCACATTCAGGCTAGGCGTTAGAGAGAGCATGGGGGCGTTGGGGCTGAGCCATTCCCAGCCCGAGCCGGTTCCGAGGAGTTTGCGGGTGCGGTTGCAGAACTCGCTCTTTCCCCATTGGTGATAGTTCGCGGCCGAACGTACGGGATCGCAAACGGCCACGGCCTGCAGGTCGGGTTGTTCGAGGAAGTCGAACATCACGCGCAGGCCTTGCGACCCCGTGCCGATGAACGCCACGTTGATCCGGCTGTTGGCGGCCACGGCCCCTCCGCGACCGAGCACATGGCTTGGCACGATGGTAAACGCAGCGGCCGTCGTTCCCGCTGTGGCCAGGAAGCCACGTCGTGAGATCGAGCTCGTACCGCTCGCTTTCGGACTTTTCGTGGTGTCCATGGCCTTTGGGAACCTCATAAAGAAGGCGGAATAAAAAATAGGGGGAACGCCCGTCTTACTTGGTGAGTTCTTTGATAAAGATGTTTTTGAATTGCACCAGGCTGGGGGGACCGTTCCATTCTCCTTTTTTGTTCTTGCCGCCGTGGTGTTGGAAGGCAAGGCGTCCTCGAGGGGGAAGGTCTGGCACCGTGGCGTTTGCGATCACCGTTTTGCCGTTCAACACGACGTTGACAGTCTTGTTCTTGACTGTGATGTCGAAGTGATTCCATTCACCAACGGGCTTGTCGGCCTGAAAGCGCGGAGTGACCGAGCTTCGCACTTCGGGAGCCGTCTTGGGATCGATGCGAACGCTGAACATTTCGCCCGATCCGATCGGCCAGCACCACATGTTGACTTGATAATGTCCGTCGCCACGCAGGAAGACGCCGGAGTCCGCGTCCGGAAGTGCCAACCTCAGTTCCTTGCCGTGGATGTCTTTCGCGTGGGTGCCGTCAGGTAAAATGTAGGGGATATTTTTATTGATGAACGGGGCTTCCTTGAGCCGCCAGTCAACCTGGAGAACGAAGTCTTCGTATTCACGGTCGCTCCAGAGCGACTTGTCTCCCTTCGATTCGCTCTGAGCGTCGTAGTCGATCACACCGTCCATGACCTTCCAGTGTCCGCCGTCTCCTTCAGGTACCTTCCACCCGCTGAAGTCTTTGCCGTTGAACAGAGACGTAAAGCCCTCGGGGGGAGTGGGATCCGCGGCCCACGCCATTGAGGCCATCAGCAATCCCGCAGCCAGAAGGAATAAGAGAGGTCGCTTCGCCATCATTGGGCTCCCGAATAGTTCCACGGCGGCATCGGAATGGTTTGATGCTGCCAAGACTACGCGGGAAATCCACTCGTTGATTGCTTGCCAGCGTCAGCTTTTATCACAGGAGCGGCAGCGCTGAGGTCCTCGAGGAAGGCTCGGAACGGCGACGGGCCGAGCCCATCCTGCGAGGTTGCTTACAGGGCTGGAGCCGGCAAATCAAGCGCGGGGTTGGCGCTGAAGAATCCGTCCGGGCGGATCAGGAATCCCGCCGAGGTGACCGGCATGACGGGCCAATCCTCGATGCGCGGGATATGCGTTTGCCCGAAGGTGTACCAGACCACCAAGTCCGTTCCGGAAATGTCCCGGTTGGCCTGAGTCCATTTGGCGAGGCCATCTCCGCCTGGATGCTGATTGGGATAGTCTCCCGCCGGGTGGCGCTCCTTGTCTTGATAGGCCGTCACCCAGAGATGTTTGGTCAGAAACGCCGCGCGTTTCAAGATCGCCGCGCGAGGCAAGGCGTAGGGGAGTGTGTTTTCCCCAGGGCAGAGCCTGTAGGCGACGGGGCTCCCCAGCTCATTCTTTTGCGATCCGTTGACGATTCGCCAGAACCGGGAGGAAAGCAAGTTCGTGTTGCGTTGAGCGTTCAACTCGGTTGTCAGTGGGGTGGCTTCGGTTTCGAAGGCATTGTCGTAGGGGTTTTCAGGACCGGACGGAACGCTTCGTGTATTGACTTCATGAACCGTGTTGGCGCCGCCGTCGATGTCGAAATCAAGGCGAGCATTGAAGAAGTGTTGATGGTAAGGAGCGTTCAAACGGGGAGCGACTTCTGTCCCGAAGCGCGCGGTCTCGCCGGGCTTCAGGGTCATTGTGTTCATAATCCCCGTGAGCTTGACTTCCATCTGGATGGTGCCGTCCTGGTAGAAATACCAATAGAAGCCATAGTCATAATTACCCACGTTAGCGATCATGGACACGGCCAACCTGCGCGATCGGCGCACTTCCGACTGATTGGTGCGCCAGTCGGTATGTTTCCAGAGCAGGCCGTAGTCTTCTTCGTGGAGGCAGACGGCGTTCTTGATCGAGACGACTCGGCCTCGGCTGTCGGACATGTGGCCGTCGAAGTAACAAATCGTTCCCAGGCAATCACATCCGAGTGCGAGGGAATTGGCGAGCATGCCGACGCCATACTCGCCCAGGTCAAACGCGTTCTTACGGTAAGACGATTCTTTCGGGTCGGCGTAGGGGACGAGCATCTCGGCAATCGACGCACGATAGAGGATGGGACGCCCCTCATAAGCGATCTGGTAGAGCACCAGCCCTTCGCGTGGGTTGAAACCTACGCGGAACGTCCATCTTTGCCAGCGAACTTCCTGGCCGGAAACATGGAAGCTCGCTCCTTCGGGCTGCGAAACTGCGAGCGGCTTCAGGTCGTCGCGGGTCTTGGGAATCGCGGTTCGGACCCAGTTGCCTGCCTTTGGGGGGAGGGGAACGACGCCATAGTCTTCGACGCGAACCACCTCCTTGCGGTTGAGGTCGACGACGGCGACAACCCCCTCGATGGGGCGAGCGTAACCGTTGTCGGCGGGATCGGACCGAACCCAGCTCAGGGATCGCGCCAGACGTTTTCCTCGATCTTCCGGGAGCTCATTGCCGTAGTGTCCCGCCGACCAGGCGTCGACCATGACCAGGCTCATGTCCTCGACGCCCCGCTTCTTCAGAGCCTTGCGGAAAGCCGGAGATTTGCGTGCGGCTTCTTCGCACTCCGAGAACTCGTCGAGCGTGATGGACGGTTGCACTCCCTGGGGCAGCTCGTCGTAACGAGTCACTGACCTGGCGGAAAGGTTCACCACGGCCTCGTAGCCCTTGCCGGTCGCGTTGTCCAGGAGCACAAGAAAGGCTTCGCGCGGGATCGGTTCGCCGGCCTGGGGGTGAATCACGCGAGCCTTGAGGGGCTCATTGAGCGTGACGGTCACGAAGCGAACGCTGTCCGTGAGCTGGCGATCTTTGCGGACAATCTCCACGGCTCGCTGGATTTCGCCGACGTCCAGAGGGTCGAGGGCGTGACGGGTCGGGTTCTCCGTTGCGGGCTTTGGCTTCGAACCCTCCGCCTTTTCAGAAGGGTTCGCCGCGGCCTTGACCTCGGTGGCTGACTGGGCGTGCGACGTTGACGTGGCGCCGACCAGCATCGCCAGGGCAAGAAGGACCGCCGGGACCCGCTCGTTGCTCATAATTTTGGAATTCGGCATGACGACAGCCCTCAAGCAGTGATGTGATCGCGCCAGACGGGTTCGGTGTGGATCCATGAACCGAGGACTCTGTGCCCTGACAAGTCCATGCAAGCGTTTCGGAACCCAGCCTGACGTCAGGGGCCAACGCGATTGGGCGGTGGCGAATTTGGGGCAAGAAGTGCGTGGCGAGGATCTAGGATTCCTCGACCCATCCTGATTTTGCGTGGCGCGGAGAGAGCGCGTCCACGGCTGGAATATAGCGGCGGCGCGCGGCGGGATTATTGCTCACCAGCGGCAGGATTTGTGACAGGAACGGCATCGGCTGAGCTACGCGTGTAGTGATCACGGTACTCGCGCGGGGTGCGCCCGAAGTGACGCCGGAACTCGCGGGTGAAGTGGCTTTGGTCGGCAAAGCCGCTGCTCAATGCGACTTCGGCCAGGGACTTGCTAGTGTAGACCAGGGCCCGGCTGGCCATGCGCATTTGCAATTTGCGAAGATATTTCTGAGGGGTAAGGTGAAAGTTGGCGTGGAACTTGCGCTCGAAGGCTCGCACGGACATATGCGCCAGTCGAGCCAATTGCTGATTCGTGATCGGCGAGTTGTAGTGGTCTCGCATATAAGCGAGGACCGGGCCGAACTCTGTTCCCGGCACGATGTCTTGCCTGGGCGTGTTGAGTCTCCGCGTGATACCCGCCGTGCCGATGATCATCCCATCATCGCCGACCAAGGGGATCTTATTGGTGACATTCCAAACGGTTTGCCCGTCCGGTTGCCCTACCAGCTCAATGCGATTCACGATCCGTTTGCCCGTTAACACCTGCTCGTCATCGAGGCGAAACTGGTCGGCGAGAAACGCAGGGGACAGGTCGTAGTCGGTTTTACCGAGGAGGTCCTTGGTGTCGGCGAGGGCCTGCCCGCGCTCATTGTCCAGGGCGTAATTGATCAGGAAAGCTCGGTTCACCCAGCGGTAGCAGCCCTGGCGATCCTTGATCCAGACGAGCACGTCTTCCAGGCAGTCGAAGAGCGCGGCCAACTGTAGCAACTGTTGATGTTCCTTCACGACCGCGTCCCCGGTTACCGCGATGGTCTGCGCGAATCTCAGCTTGGTCCCTGGCTTCCCAAAGTCAAGTTGGTTCCGGTTGGAATCGGCGGGAACGCAACGTATTCCCAATTTGATCGATTCGACTCTTGAAACCTACGGGTCAACTAGTATTATTGGAAAAGAGGGTTGTGGCGAGGAGAGCGCATCAAGGAACGCGCCATGTCTGAAGCTGTCCCTACGAGTCGTGAGTTGGAAGCGTTGAAGGTGCTTTGGGCGCGCGGTAAGGCGACAGTGCGCGAGGTCTGCGGCGAGATGCAGTCTCGTGATGGAGAGCTCGCTTATACAACGGTGCTGAGCCTGCTGCAAACCATGGAGCAGAAGGGACTCGTCGGTCATGAGGCTGTGGGCAAGGCGTATACGTATCACGCGAAAGTCGTTCGCGAGCGCATTTTTCGTCGTCTCGCAGGGGGCTTTCTCGACCAGGTTTTTGATGGTGCCCTGGGAGAGTACGTCGCGCGGGCGCTCCAATCGCGGCGGCCGAGCCTACAAGAACTCGAGAGCCTTGAGCGCATGATCGCGGAGGCGAAGCAGGGGATCGGGCTGGACGAAGAGGACGGTGAAGAAGGAGCTCGGGGCGATCGGTAAAAGCAAGGGGGAGCGCGATGAGCTCGTGGATGCGACTGGTCGTCTTCTGGCTGGCCGAGGTTTACCTGGTCTCCACGGTGATCTTGGCCGTGGCGGCGTTGGCCTTTCGGATTCTCCGCCAGCCTGCGAGGCGGCTTATGGCCGCCCGTTGGACGCTTGCCTCGCTCCTGCTACTCGTTCCGTCTGCCGCGCTGAGCGTGAGGATGTCGCCCGTCCTTTCCCCTACGAAATCATGCGATTGCGATGTGAAAGCGACGCCCTTCTGGGCGCCTTGGGCTTCCCCCTGGGAGGAAGCGAGGCCATCGAGCGATCCTTCGTGGCTGAAGCTTGAACCTCGCGAGCGGCGCCTGGCGGAGTTGCTTGCCCTATTCGCCCTGGGTTCGGCGATGATGGCCGGATGGCTCATGGTGGGAGGAATTGCTGCGCGTCGGCTGATGGGGGCCAACCTACCGCCGACCGACCACCTGCGTTCGATCCTGGCTCGCGTGGTGGGGCAGAGGGGCAAGTTGCCACGCCTGAGGATCAGCTCGAGGATTCCCCATCCGATCGCGACGGGACTGATACGACCGACGATCGTATTGCCCCAAGAGTTCGCCAACGCGGAGCCCGATGCCAGGATTGAGGCCGCCCTTTCTCATGAATGGGCGCACATTCGTAATGGCGACCTTTGGTTGCTTGCCGCCTCCCGGATGTTGTTGCCGGTCCTGTTTGCTCATCCGTTGTTCGCCTGGCTCCGGAGTCGCATCCGTGCCGACCAGGAAATTCTCGCGGATGCCGTGGCGGCTTCGGGCCCGGGGCGCATTGCCTATGCGGAAGCCCTTCTGGATTGGGCTCGCGCCGGCGGGAATCGCGCACGGCATGGCCTGGCGCCTTCGCTGGGTCTTGGGGGACGCTCCGGTTTGCTCCGAAAACGGATTACCCAACTTCTCGACCGAGATTTCGGCGTCGAGTCCACGTGTCCTCCGCGGTGGCGCCTGAGAATTAGTGGAATCGGGCTCTCATTGACATTGGGCCTGGGCCTCGTCTTGTTGAACGGGTCGCTGGCTTCGGCACTTCCCACAGCGCTTTCGTTGCAGGCAGCCAATCATAGTCATGTACGGTTGTTCGAACAAGAATCTCAGTCGTGCAATCCAGTCCGATGCGCTCCTACTCGCGTATTGAATTTTACCTGTCAATAACAAGCGGCCTCTGACGCGTTTCCGGGCAGGGTGATCCTTTCTTCTCGAGGACGCAACGCGCCTTGCGGGCACCGTCCGCTTTGCGAGGACGGTCCGCCGTACGATTTCACGGGGGAGCCGTGCGACACCCACGTCGTCCTGGCGACCAGTGTCGTTTCGCGAATGAATTATTGTACACTTTTTCAGGAGACTAGAGCATGACCGCTATGAGTTCCGGGGGAAGGGTGGAGGTCATCACGAAGCGAGGGCCGGCGTACAACTTCGCGTGTTTCGCGGCGCTGGCCTGGGGAATCCTTCTGGTCTCTCCGCCAGGAGTGCGCGGGCAGCTTGAGCAACAGGACCTTGCCCTTGGGCCCGTGAGTGATTTGGGGTTTCTTCCTCCGCAAGCACAGGCTGGGACGGTGGCGTTGTTCGCGAACCGTGCGGACGTCCTCGATCTCGAAGCGGCGATTGCGCAGGCGGAATTAATTCTGGCGGTGCGATTAGTGGATGTGTCGGAGACGAAGATCGTTCACGGAGGACGGAATGTGGAGATCACGCAGCAGTATCGGTTCGAGCCGGTGCGCGTCCTTAAAGGGATCTTTGCCCGCGACGAGCTGTTGATGACCGGTCAAGATCTAGGCATCTATCGGTTCGCTGAGGGGGCCGATCGCCTTCAGCGAGGCCAGCTCATGCTGGTGATGTTGGGTCGCCAGGGGGAGGGCTATATCAATTGCTGCGTAGCGCCCACGCTTGGGCAGTCAATCCCGCGGCTCGACGGCATGGACGACCCGTTGCTCGCCGCCGTGAACGTCTTGGTTGGCATGACCCGTCAGCGTGACCGCGTGGTGCGAGTGGATCAACTCCGCGATGGTCTCAAGAAGGCGAATGGGCGCGATGCGATGCCCTTGCTCTTGGCGCTGGGACGGCGAGCCTACCTGGCCGCGCGGGCGCCGGAAATGGCCGGCGCGATCCTGCCGAAACTGAAGGCTAATTCTTCAGCCATTCGGGAGGTCACGGCCAGAACGCTGAGCGCTTTGCTGGAAACCATTCCCGAGCGGATCCCTCTCGAGGATGCGGTACGCAACAGGCCGGAGCCCCGCGAGTTCCAGACGGAGGCCGCCGGCGCTCTCGCGGCTCTCATCGCGGAACCTCACCCGGACTTGGCCGCGCGAGTCGCCGCGATCGACGCCCTTGGCGCGGCGGGAGGGGTGGCCATTGAGAAAACCCCCGTGGCCGTAACATGGCTGACCGCGGAGAAACCCGCCTCGACCTTCGCTGAGGCGGGAGCCCGTCTTCGAGTCCAGAAAAAGCTGGTAAACCCGAAGAGTCAGGCTGAGGTCGTTCGTTTCTATGAGAGTTTGCTTCTCGATGCTCCCGTAGAGATTCAAGAGATCGCCGGTCAAACGCTATTGCGGCTCGATGCCGCCAGGTCGTCCGAGTTGATCTCCGCTCGCTTGGCCCGAAAGGCGGAGGCCGGCCTCGACGTGGCTCTGGAGATCAGGCTCCTTGGCGAGCTTTCGCCCCAGGCGGCCACCTCTGAACTTCTCAAAGTGCGGAAGCGGCCTCTCAATTATCAAGAGCGACTTGCCTTTGCAAAAGCCTGCGCGAATGTTGCGGACAACCGCCTTGTTCCCGTGGTGTCGAACTTGCTCGATCCTCGCCAGTGGGAAATTCGAAGCTATGCGATGGAAGCGCTTCGGAAAATCGACACCGACGAAGCCGCGAGTGCGCTCTGGCCGCATGTTAACGAAGAAGCTGACCTCTCTCGAAAACTCCGCCTCATTGCGTTTCTCGGCCGGCACGGTTTCCGCGACGGCTACCCGCAGGCACTGGAACACCTTTCTCAGACCACGCTTCGGGAGGAAGCCGTCACGGCGATCGCGGCCCTCGACTTTCCCAAGGCCATCCCGGAACTCCAGAGGATTTGGCAGACCAGCAACGACCTGGCCTGGAACGCCGCCGCGATCCGTGCCCTGGCAAGACTCGGCCAGCAAAACATCGCTCCCAAGCTGCTTGAAATCGCCCGCACACCTGGCGATCCACTGGCGAGCTCGGCCCTGATCGGTTTGGGCGATTTGGGGGTGGCTGATGCGTTGCCAATCGCTCGCGAAGGGCTGAACTCTCGGAGTGATGAAATGGTGATCGCGTCTGCTCGTGCCGCGGCCAGTCTCCTCGCGCGGCCCAACCTCAAGGACGAGGTCGTTCGCGACCGCCTCGCCGCGATTCTCGCGGATGCCAATGCCTCGCACCGGGTCCGTCATAGTGCACTCATGGTTCTCACCGCACTGAAGGACGTGCGGCTGGAATCGGCCCTCGACCTTGCGGTCCGCGACGCAAACCTGGAAGGGACACCGCTGCTGCAAGCGGTGGAGCGCGCTCTCAAAATGGTGAGGCAAGCCCCGAATACGCCTGTGAGGCAAAACAAGCCGTTGGTCGCGCCTGGAGATTGAGCCAGGCGGGTTGCTACACGTTTATGCACGGTGTGGAATTGGACGTCGCTTGTCGATTAAGGATCGATGAGCGATGCCCATTACGAGGGATGATATCATTATGCGTGCCAAGATTGCTTCGATGCTCCTGGCAATGATTCTGTTTTCAAAGTCGGGTGTTTACGGGCAGGAGATCCGGATTCGGGTTGAACTCGTGGATGTCCAGTGTGTCATGGACACCGAGACGGTTTACGACTCGGATCTTTTCTATGCGGTGACGGCACTTAGCGGAGGCAACGCAGAGAGCGCCCTGAGCGCTGTGAATCGACCAATCCCGATCCGATACGGTGAGACAAAAACCTTCGGAAAGGATCAGCGGGTCATCTTCGACGCCAAGGTTCCCGCCCGAGGAACCGTTCGCGGCGGTATCAAGGCGTTTAACCAGGACACGCCGGTGGAATGGCCGAAGTGCGAGGAGTTCACCAAGAAAGCGACCCAGGCGATTGCCGTCGCTGCCGCGAAGCCAGGGGCGAAGGCGCGGGACATACTTAAGGCGGCTCTCGAGGCCCTGAAAGGAGGAATCACATCGGATTATCCGCTTGGAGAAATCGAGATCAACATCGCCGCCGAAGGTCCCCCTGAGGAGACGAAGTCGTGGAGATTTGTTGAGAAGGCGGTCGCAGCAAACACTTATGATTACACGGTTCGGTACCGGGTCGTGAGAACCCGATAGGTTGCAAATCCTCCGTAGCCGATCACGTTACGCCGGCGCGTCGTCTGGCATCTCGGCAATCTTGTCCGCCGAGCGCAAACTCACGGCAGGCTCGCGGGCGGTGTTCATAGTGGAGGCAGCCGCGAGTCTGGTCATCAAACCAGAGGCAAGGAGTGCCATAGTACGGGCCCTGATTTGCCTTGCGGGTCTGATCATCGGCGAGAAGCTGCGTCAGGAGGTCGGGTCGATCCCATTTGAGCCGTTCCCACGCGTCTTCGCCTTCCCCATCGAACACCCGGTAAAACGGGGGACGTGATACCACAAGGCAACATGCCCCACAGCCTTCGCAGGACTCGATGATAGGGATGGCCTTGTGGGATGAGCTCATAAAAAGTATCGCGCGGGGCGTGTCTACCACTTCGTGAGAAGGGCCGAGTGTTTGCGATAGCGTATCGCCAAAACGAGATATTGCCGTGCGTGCAGCTTCCAGCGCCAGGGAGCGATCAATTCGAGGTCGGCAATCTGGGAGCCGAGGAAGACGTCTTCCTGATAAGTCGATAAGAGAACGTCGGGGTTGACGCCATTGATGAAGTTACGTTCGCGAGAGAGTCGCGGCAAGACGGAAGAGAGCGCCGATTCATCGAAGGACCACAGCTCGGGGAATGTGTCCGAAGAGACGACGTCGGTGATAAGAGTGACGGTTCCACCGCGGGTGCAGAGTTCATTCAAGAGTCGCAAATGCCCTGCGCGGATTGCTTGAACCAGCTCCATGAACTGGGGATGCTGATCTCCCACGGCATGAAACGCGTTGCCGATCAGTTGGCTGAGCAGACACGTCGAAGCGACGAGATCGAAAGGCCCAGAGAGTTTGGGAGCGACCCGGCGCGCCGGCTCCTCGACCAGAGAAGCAAGTGCGGATCTCGGAATGGGTTTCCGCGGGCTCAGGTTCCCCAAGGTTTCCAGCATGCCCGTGAGATCAACGCCACCGGCCAGCCGCAACGAGGGGCTTGCCGTTAGCCCCTGACGAGCGGCTCCGCGGGCAAGGGCTTCGGAATCAAGATCCACGAGCGTGACGTCGCTGTGGCTCTGGAGAATCGCCGTCAGATCAAGATCATTGCAGTTTCCCGCACCAAGCACGCAGAGCCGGGTCTGGCGGAGGGGCGCCCCCGCACTGAGGAGCGCTGAGACCTTTTGGCGATGAGAGGTGAAGCCCTCCCACTGGTCGTCGCTTGCGGCATTGAAGGAGGCCTGTCGCTGGGTCGGGTCGTTCATCATCTTCTCGGAGCATGGCTGGAAAGCTGGGCGGCGACGAGCATCCTCCGAGCACTTCGTCAGTAGAGATCGCATTAAGCCTCGGACGAAAGGATCCTAACCGATTTTGGCGAATGACGCGATTTCGGCGGGGGAGCTTACGGGGAGAAGTAAAGAGGATCTTTCACGCCGGCGGGAGGTTTTCTTACCATGCGGTGATCGAGAAGGTCGCTGACGATACCCTCCAACAATTGCGAGACCTCAAGGCATGGGCAGTTCCCTGGAAATCAACGACACGCTTCAACTCACCACCAGCCAAGGATTCCCCGCGGAGATCCTCGACCTTGAAAGGCATCTGAAGAACCCTGTGACCCTGAAGGATGTCGGTGATCGGGTCTTCACGTTCCGGAACAAGTCGAGCGCCCGGATCTTCCAACTCGACCCGGTTCGCGTCTACTACGCCCACAACATCGACGGCCGCTGGCTCTTTTGGGGGCACGTGCTCATCCAGTCCTTGATGATTGAAAAGAGTCTGGGCTCCGAGGGGCTGTGGAAGGAAGGGGAGTGGGTGACGTCGGGAACGTATAGAATCGCCGAAATTTACGAGCCTGAATATCAGAAGATTTTTACGAAGCGAGAGTCACCGCAAGGCCGTAGCTTTTTCTCTTTCTGAGGAAGACGCTGCTCAAACAGAGAGGACAAGGGCGGTCGATTCGGCAAAGGTATGCTAGTTCGAAAATTTTTACAAACCATGCATTCCTGATCGGTGAAATCGTCGTCTATGTGGCGAATTAAGCATCGCGCACAATGGGTCTTAACTTCAGGAGGGCCTATCGGGAATGTCGGTTCGGCAAGTTGCCTCTCGGCCGCCTCCTGGTCTTAGCGTGAGGAGGCGGAGGGCTTTTCGATCGTGATGGCCGTGCCATCATCGAGGTCCCCACTTCCGTCATCAGGAAGGCTTTTGAGATAGGGGCCAATGAGAGCCTGTTCGGTCACCGGAGCGGTACCTCGCTCGCGACGGTAAAGCTCCTCAGCCAGGAGAATCAGGAGCGCTCGGTGCTGCTTGCGCTCCTGGAGGGTGGTCGAAGGCCAGGGCCATTGGAAGAGAAGCAGTTGGGCGTCGGAAGCGGACACCAGCCATTTCGCGAGGTCCTCCGGCGCCATGGTTTTTGCGGTGAGAGAAGCCGAGGGGTTGTTTTTGTAAAGGAAGACGGTCGATTTCTGCCCCCAGCGTGAAAATAAGGCTCGAGCTACCGGTTGCCGATGCGCGCTGTCTGTGTCCTGGATATGGCCGAGCCAGTTTGCGTACGTCAGACGAAGAGTTCTTCGGCTCAGCTCGGGTTCGTGAGAAAGAAATCGCCGTGCGTAATAGAGCTGGAGAGCCAGGTTCGGCGGCAATTGCTCGCCGGCAATGTCGTACTTGCGATCCTCATCGGCTCCGTGGGCGATAATTCCCATCGGATTCTCGAGTTCTTTCATCGCCTGATAATATTCAAGTTGAAGTGTATGCGAGTCCCACTCGGATCTCGGCGCGCTGAGGAGGACTTCATCCAATGCGCGTCGTAGGAGAGAAACCTCGGTTCTCGGATCGGACGCCCATGTTGTGAGACTCTTCAGCAGATCGCCGCAATAATTAAGAGTCGTGTAACGATCGAAGAGCGCTGCCCGACGCAGCACATGGCGGCGCATTCGCAAGACCGTTTGATACCAGCCCCAGGCTCCTTCCATGTCTCCCTGTTCCTCAAGGCGAGACGCCTCGAGTAGAGCCAAACGAACGAAGGGGCGAAATTGAAGGCGTTGTCCTTGAAATAAGAAACTCTGGTCATCAAAACGAATCGATGCGTCGGATTGCTCTGAAGCCTGCCGAAAAAGGTCAAGGATTTCGCGGTTTCCTTCGGCCCATTCCTTCATCTTGGGGTCAGCCGTTGACCAAGTGATGGCCGCAGCGTTGCGCATCACCGCGGGAGGCATACTCTTCCGGGCATAGAGTTTGGTCATCGCTTGGTGAAACAGCGTGAACGCGTTCCGTTCGTCGGGAACCTGCTGGGCGAGTAACGCGGCGACATCAAACGGATCGCCCACGTTCGGCAAGCCGATCAGCCGGGTTCCCCTCCAAATCATGACGACGGCCAGGAAGAAGGCGAGACCAACCAGGAAAACGCGAAGTGCCTTAAGGAGCTGCCGTGATCGCTTGGTTCCCCACTGCCGTAGGCGAGACCCACGATTCGCCGGAGCAGACGGCACCTCCGTGCCCAAGTCACCTTGTGTGGCCATCAGAAACCGCTCCCACGCATCGAGAGGCTGCTTACCCTATGACATTCGTCCTAATATAGTCTGCGCCAAGGCGTCTGCCTATTCGATTCCCGCGAATTATCCATCGTCGGTAACGGAAGGTGACGAAGGCGCGTCAGGGAAGAGCCTTTCCCAACTCTGTGAGCAGGCACCAATTCCTTGACTTCCTCTGGCGAGGGTTGTACGAAACCAACAAAAAGCGCGAGAGCTTTGATGTGAAAGGCGAGATCCTTTTGCCGAGACATCCGCGAAAATACGCGATTGCGGATCGATCGGACGCCATAGCAATATAAGGAGAGATCGATGCGAAGAGTCGTGCTGTTACCGCTATTGCTGAGTCTTGGGATTGGGGAGGTTGCTTCTCAGGCACATGGCGAAGATCGAGATCCGGTTCTGACGCCTCATTTCGAAGAACACGACTTTATTGTTAAGAATTTCGTGTTTCGAAGCGGCGAGTCGTTGGCCCAACTGCGGATTCACTATCGAACCTTTGGGAATCCGCGAAAGGACGTGGGGGGACACATTGTCAATGGAGTGATTCTGCTCCACGGCACCACCGGCAGCGGGGAGCAGTTCTTACAGCCCGGCGTCGCGAATTTTCTTTTTCCACCAGGAATGCCGCTCGACGCGTCTCGCTACTTCTTGATTGTGCCGGACGACATTGGATGCGGTAAGTCGAGCCGCCCAAGCGAGGGCTTGAGAGCGCGCTTCCCACACTTCGGCTATCGTGACATGGTTGAGGCGCAGCATCGACTCGTGACGGACGCGCTGGGGATCGAAAAGCTGCGGTTGGTCTTGGGCACATCGATGGGAGGTATGCACACCTGGCTTTGGGGTGAGGCCTACCCGAATGCGGCGGAGGCTTTGGTGCCCATCGGCTCTTTGCCGGTGCCCGTACGCGGCCGCAACTTGCTCTGGAGAAGGATCATCATCGACGCCATCCGCAACGATCCGCAGTTCCACGGCGGCGATTACCAGGAGCAGCCGCCTGCCCTGGCAGCGTCCCTGCCTATTTTTCTGCTCATGACCGACAGCCCCGACCATCTCGACGGCGAGCCATTCGGGGATGCCGACGAGGCCGATGCGAGCCTGAAGCGGATGGCCGAGATGACCAGGCATCGCTTTGATGCAAATAACCTGATTTCTCAGTTTGAAGCGTCTCGCGACTATGATCCTTCCGCGGGCCTGGAGAAGATTTCGTCTCGGCTGCTGGCCATCAATTTTGCGGATGACGAATTATATCTTGCCGACTCCGGCATTCTGGAGCGAGAGATCAAGCGAGTCAAACATGGACAGGCCGTCACGATTCCTAAGGGACCCAAGACACGGGGCCATCAAACTTTGGGTGTCCCGGAGGTGTGGGGACCGGTCCTCGCCAAGTGGCTTGAGGAAGACGCTCACGCGGGAAAGTGAAGCTGCCGCGCTCGGATAAGCCTGGAAAGGGAAACACGTTGCGGGGAAGAACCCTACTCGCATGTGTGAGGATCGGCGTCCGGTAATCGACGGTCTTGGCCGGTGAGGACCGCCAGCGGCCTTTGAGTCTCGGGCGAGCAATCGAGAAGGGGGGCCGTTCGAGAGAAGATGGCAAGCCTTACACTGGCCAAGGGGTTGTCGGCGTTGTACCGTAGCCAGCGTTTTCCCCATGCCATTACTACGACCAGCCCTGTTGCGAGGTGTTTACGCGTGAAGATTCATGGACTTGTCGTTGCCGTTCTGACTCTCGCGGCGGCGACGGAATCGCGTTCCAAAGAGCCCCAGCCGATTCCGGGAGCGGTGACTCGTTGGGAAGGTTTTGCCCGCCACGACTTTCAGGTTGACGGCGCGAACGTCACCGTCGTGGAGCCGGAGAAACCTCTTCCTGGCCGACCATGGGCCTGGCGCTGTGAGTTCTTCGGGGCTTTTCCGAACGCTGATATCGAACTGGTGAAGCGGGGTTGGCACCTTGCCTACATTGATGCTCATGATCTCTTCGGCTCTCCCAAGGCCATGACTCAGTGGGAGAAGTTGTACGATGTTCTCGTGAAGGATCATGGCTTGAGCGCGAAGCCCGCCCTCATCGGTCTGAGCCGCGGGGCTCTCTACGGTATGGCCTGGGGAGCGCGCCATCCCGACAAGACTCTTCTCGTCTATCTCGACAACGGCGTTTGTGACTTCAAGAGCTGGCCCGGAGGAAAGGCCAAGGGGTTTGGCAACTCCCCCGGCTCACTCGAAGAATGGCAGAAACTGCTCAAGGCCTTCGATTTCAAGGATGACCGCGAAGCTGTCGCCTACAAGGGAAATCCTGTCGATAACCTCAAGTCGTTGGCCGAGGCCAAGGTGCCCATCCTGCTCGTCTATGGTGACAGCGACCGGGTCGTTCCCCACCGAGAAAATTCCGAGCTGGTCTATGACCGATACAAGACTCTCGGTGGCCCCGTTGAGCGAATCATCAAGCCGGGCAAGGATCACCATCCACATGGACTCGATGACCCTCGTCCCATCGTCGAATTCTTCGAGAAGACCTGGCAGGCAACCCGGTAGGCTCCCTCGATTCCAATGAGGGGTGAACCGATGAAAGCGGCGACGTTCAGACAGAGTGCCGGCGTTACTCCGAAGTGTTTCTCCTCGTGTGGCCAGCCGAAGTCATCTTGCCGATAAGAGGCGAATGCCCGCGATCGGCTTGGCCCGATTCTGCGTGGTCGTAGAAACGGTGATTCATGGCTGCCGGCTACACGAAACGTCGAGACCGCTACCTCGCTTTCATTGAAATCTACACGAATCTCAGCGGAACTCCCCTCTGCTGGATAAAATGTGTAATCATTTTTATGTTGCGCATGCTGAGGATCGAAGAATTGAGGCGACGAGATTGCATCTCGCGGGAATTGCGCAAGCCGCGTACGATACGGGTGCTTCTCTCCCGAGGATATTCCTCGCCTGGAATAGGGCCTTTCGCCCGAGAACGTTGATCTCATTCCGACCCGGATCAACTGTCCCTCCGTTTCGGAATACCATCGAGAGTTTCCGAGGCTTGAGGGCTGTCGGCATCCGGTCGAATTTCCCCCCCCTTGGAGACTGCGATGGAAAGCGACTTGCAGACCGAACGGATCACGCGCCTGGAGCGAAGCAACCGGCGGTTGAGAGTGTGGCTGGTGATCTTGACCCTGGCGCTGGTCGTCGGCGAGTTCTTGATGCCCTTCTCACTCGTTCAAAATCCGTTTGGCAAGCAGAGGATCGGATGGTCGACATTTCCTGATGTCGCTGTCCAGGCGTTCTGGAACGCGAAGGCTGAGCGGCGTCTGGAACTTGGCACTGTGGGTAAAGGCGAACCCGTGGTCTATCTTTTGGACCAGAGCGAGCGGCTTCGCCTGGGCATGGATTTGCAGCCGGAGCCGACCCTGACGCTCCGAGACCAGGGAGGAGAGGCACGGATCCGGATGACGCTAGAGCCGGATGGAAGCCCACGTCTTAGCCTGATGGCTCCTCCCGGAAAGGGAGGAATTTTCATGGGTATGCAAGCCGACGGGAACCCAATCTTGAAGATCATCGACAAAGACGGGAACCTGTTGATTCAAGTTCCCAGTGTCGAGGAGCCGGCGCCCACGGGGGACAAAGGCTGAAGACGGGCCACGGTCTGCCGGAGATCCAAAGAGGATCTCCGGCGTCTGGATGGGGCCCGGTCTCGGGGTCGAGGACTCACGATTGATCGCTTGCCGCGTCAGCGATTGCGTTCAGTAGATGTGCTTCATCAACCCTTGAAGCTTGTCCGAGTAAGGAGGGTATCGGACGGGCAAGTCAAGATGAGTCGATCGAGAGAGGACTCCCTTGCGGTGGGTGAAGGTCTCAAAGCTCCACTGGCCATGATACTGTCCCATGCCGCTCTCGCCGATGCCTCCAAAGGGAAGTTCCGCGACGGTCAGGTGCATCAGCACATCGTTCACACAAACGTTGCCTGATCGGGTTTGATCGATGACCTTGTCATGCGCGGCGGCATCATTGGAGAAGAGATAGAGGGCCAGGGGGGTGGGGCGATCGTTGACGAACTCAATGGCCTTATCCATGTTGGGGACGGTCAGAACGGGCAGAATGGGCCCGAAGATCTCTTCCTGCATCACCGGCGCTTCCGGAGAAACGCCTCGGAGGATCGTTGGCGCGATGTAGCGCTCCGTGGCGTCGAAGCTGCCTCCGCAAACGATTTCGCCGTCTCCCAAGAGCTTCGTCAGGCGATCGAAGTTGCGATCGTTGACGATTCGGCAATAGTTGGGGTCGGCTTTTGGATCCTTGCCGTAGAACTTGACGAGCATTTCCTTCATCAGGGAAAGAAGCTCGTGTTCGATGGACTCATGGGCAAGCACGTAGTCAGGCGCGACGCAGGTCTGGCCGGCATTCGTGAACCGGCCCCAGACGATTCTGCGTGCCGCGACATCCAGTGCGGCGTCGTGGTCGACCATGCAAGGGGACTTGCCTCCCAGCTCGAGGACGACGGGGGTCAGATGCTTCGCCGCCTTCTCGAGAATGATCTGGCCGACGTGGCCGCCGCCCGTAAAGAAGATGAGATCGAACCGTTCGTCAAGGAGCGCTTGCGTTTCCTGGGCTCCTCCTTCCACCAGCGCGATCGCGTCGGTATCGAGGTAGCGCGGGACGATCTCGGCCATGAGAGCGGACGTGTGGGCTGCGATTTCCGAAGGCTTTAAGAGGGCCGCATTGCCTCCGGCAAGAGCCCCCACGAGCGGCGCCAGCAGAAGTTGGACGGGGTAGTTCCAGGCGCCGATGACCAGGACGACGCCGAGCGGGTCGTGCGTCATCCAGGATCGTCCCGGTTGAGCGGCGATGGGAGTGTGGCATCGCACGGGCTTCATCCACTCGTCCAGGTGGCGGAGCGTATGGTCGATCTCGTGCGTCACCAGGCCGTACTCGGTCAAGAAGCCCTCGAATTTCGGCTTCCGGAGATCAGCCCACAGGGCCTCGGCGATCGCGGATTCCTGTTCCTTGAGAAGGTTCTTGAGCGCCTTGAGCTGATCGCGTCTCCAGGCTACGGGGCGGGTGTGTCCCTTGCGAAACGAGGCACGAAGTTTGGACACCTTCTCCGAGATGCCAAGATCGGTACCGGTTGATTCCACTGAAGTGCCTCCCTTTCCGCTTCGCTGATGCTTTGGTGGAGACGAGGCCTTGACGATAAGGGGGACCCGCTCTGTTGTGACTCGGATTTTAGGGTCTCGAAGTCCCCCTGGATAGGCTGTGCCCGGCAATTGACATTCGAGGGCGGCAAGCTGGGGGGTGGCTCGTTTGTGGGTTGGGTTGGATGGATTGTCGGGGTTGTCGCGGCGGACGCGGATTGACTCGAAACGGCCGATAGGCCTTGTTCGGAGAGGTTATTGCTCGGGTCGTCTTATGGCTCTAGGATGAGTGTCTGTCTGCGCGGGAGTTGACGCTCGCTATTCGGAATCGTTGTCGAGACCGATGTCGTGGAAGGTCCGTCCGTTGAGGGCTTGTTTCCGCGAAGTTCGGCTCGATGGCAGCAGAGCGGGATCTTCGATCCCTGGCCGGGTTCGGGAGCAAGGGCCTCGGCCTTGCGAACGGCCTCGGCAGATGCAAGAGTCTTTCGCCCTGGCAGTCAATCCATCACGTTCATCCTCCCGGCACGCTTGGAGCGTCGCAAGTGGGCAGGAGCAGGTCGGTTGAGGATGCGTTATGAATCCGACTGTATTCGCCATGCGACGACCGGTGACCACCCTGATGCTGGTCGTCGCCCTGATCAGCGGCGGCGGCCTGGCCTATCAGAGGATGAGGGTTGACATCTTCCCCTCGCTCAATGTCCCGAAGATCTACGTCTTCCTCGACTACATCGGGATGAGCCCGGACCAGGTCGAGGGGTTCATCGTCAACGAGCTTGAGCTGTACTTCCAGTACGTCGACGGCATCAACGACATCAACACCAGGAACATCCAGCAGGTCGCCCTCTGCGAGCTATCGTTCGAGCCGGGCACGGACATGGGCCAGGCGATGGCCCAGGTGGTGGCGATGTCCGATCGGGCGATGTCGTGGATGCCCAAGGGGACGCTGCCGCCGATGATCATGCGGATGGACGCCGGCAGCGTCCCGGTCGGCTACCTCGTTTTTGAGAGCGATACCACGTCGCTGGGAGCGATGGGTGACCTGGCGCAGAACGTCATCCGTCCCCTGGTGCAGAAGAACGTCCCGGGAACGGTCGCGATCTCGCCGTTCGGCCCGAACATGCGGTCGATCGTCATCAACGTCGACCCCCAGAAGCTCCTGGACTACAACCTGACCCCCCAGAAGGTCACCGAGGCCCTGGCCAGCGGCAACACCGTCATTCCGGCCGGCAACATCTACGTCAAGGACTCGATGCCGATCGTCGCCAACAATGCGACGATCGTTGACATCCAGAAGCTCGGGGAAATCCCGCTGAGGCTGGGCGAGAACGTCTACCTGCGCGACGTGGCGACGATCCGGGACGATACCGACATCACCTATGGCTATGCGCTCGTTAACGGTAAAAAGTCGGTCTACCTGCCGATCATCAAGAAGGACACCGGCTCAACCCTGACGGTCGTGGCCGACATCCGTAAATCGATGCAGTTGTTCCGCGACGCGGTACCCAAGGACGTGAAGGTCAACTTCGAGTTCGACGAGTCGCCCACCGTGCTGGCGGCGGTCTCGAGCGTGGCAACAGAAGGGCTCATCGGCGCGGGCCTGACCGGCCTGATGATCCTTCTGTTCCTTCGCGACATCCGGAGCGTGATCGTCGTCGTCTCGAACATCCCGCTGGCCCTGCTCGGCTCGCTCTTCGGGCTTTGGATCACAGGCAACACGATCAATATCATGTCGTTGGGGGGGATGGCCCTGGCCATCGGCATCCTCGTCGACGAGTCGACCGTGACCGTCGAGAACATCCACGTCCAGATGGAGAAGACCGACAACATCGCCTCGGCCGTCCTCCACGGCAGCCTGATCACGGCGGTCCCTCGCCTCCTGGCGCTGATGTGTATCCTGTCGGTGTTCATCCCGGCATTCATCATGTCCGACCCGCTCCGGTCGCTATTCATGCCGCTGACCTTGGCCGTCGGCTTCGCGATGATCTCGTCCTACTTCCTTTCCAGCACCTTCGTGCCGATCATGTGCGTGGCCTTGCTCAAGCCGATGGGGCATCACGATGAGGAGGCGGGCCTATTCGGCAAAGTGCTCAAGGGCTACCGCAAGCTGGTGGGAGGGTTCGTCAAGCTCCGCCTGCTAATCGTGCCGGTGTATGTCGGGGCGTGCGCGGTGATCCTGGTGGTGCTGGGGTTACAGCTCGGGACCGAGCTGTTCCCGCAAATCGACTCGGGAGAGTTCGTGCTCCGATTCCGGCCCCCGATCGGGTCGAACTTCGAGCTGACCCGCGAGATGGCGGTGAAGTGCCTGAAAGAGATCGAGAAGGAGGCCAAGGCGGAGAACATCGAGATCACGATGGGGTACGTGGGGCAGGTCGCGATCAATTTCGGCATCGACAACATGGTCCTGTTCATGCGAGGGCCTGACGACGGCCAGTTGCGCATCGCGTTCCGCGAGGACACCAAGATCAAGCTAGCGCCATTCCGCGAGCGGCTCCGCAAGATCTTGCCCGAACGGGTGGTCCCCTGGATGGCCGACCGCCTCGAGAAGGGGGGCTTGGAAAAAGATGAGGCCCTGCGGCAGGCGAAGACCTCGTCGTTCGGCTTCGAGCCCGGCGACATCGTGACCAGCGTGATGAGCTTCGGCTCGCCGTCGCCGATCGCCGTGAGGGTGGTGGGGACCGACCTGAAGCAGGTCCGTCGGCACGCGGAGAAGATCGCAGGCGAGATGAAGAAGATCCCCTTCCTCCGCGACATCGAGTTCCAGCAGGCGCTTGACTACCCCAGCGTGGAGATCGACATCGATCGCCAGAAGGCGGGCTTGAGTGGGGCCAAGGTCGAGGACTTGCAACACGCCCTGACGATGGCGACGGCTTCGACCCGGTTCGCGTCGCTCAACTACTGGATCGATGTGAAGACCGGCTTCGACTACCTGGTGCAACTCCAGATCCCGCCCTTGCGGCTCGACAAGCCCGAGGACATCGAGACGCTGCCGATCGAGTCGGTCAACCCGCTGGTCAACCTGATGATCCGCGACGTGGCGACGGTCCGCCAGGGCGTCCGGCCCGGCGAGGTCGACCGCGACATGTCCCAGCGCTACCTGACCCTCGTGGCCAACGTCGAAGGGGAGGACATGGGGCGAGCCTCTCGCCAGGTCGCTCAGGCGATCAAGGCCGCCGGCGAACCGCCCCGTGGCGTCCGAGTCGAGCCGATGGGGCAGCTCCCGCCGATGATCGAGATGTTCCAGTCGCTGGGGATCGGCCTTGGCGTCGCAGTCTTCGTGATTTTCATCCTCCTGACGGCCTATTTCCAGTCACCCAGGCTCGCCCTGATCTCGATCGGCGCCGTGCCCGGGGTGATGGCGGGAATCACGACGATCCTCTATGTCACCGGGACTTCGCTGAACATCGAGTCATTCATGGGCTCGATCATGTGCCTGGGCGTCTCGGTGTCGAACTCGGTCATGCTCGTGACGTTCATGGTCGAGCACTGGAAGGGAGGATCCAAGTCGCATGAGGCGGCGATCACTGGCGCCTCGGATCGGCTCCGGCCGATCCTCATGACCGCCTGTGCCATGTCGATCGGCATGGTACCGATGGCCCTGGCGCTCGAGAAAGGCAGCCAGATGCAGGCCCCGCTCGGCCGGGCGGTCATTGGTGGTCTCGTGATGTCCACCTTTGCCACGCTGCTGGTGCTCCCGTCGATCTTCGCCCTTGTGATCGGCAAGAAAGAGGCTCAGTCCCCGTCGATCTACCCGGACGATCCGGAAAGCAAGCACTACGATCCCAGGGTCTTCCTCAACGAGCCCCCCGCCAAGCACCAGGGGCAATCCCATGGGCACGAAGGCGTTAACGGCCACGGGGGCGATGGACATGCGGTCACGGGGGACGTTCGCGACGATGGCAAGCATCCCAAAGACCAGGATGCGCTCCAATTCCTCCGGCAAATCCTCGACGAGGCTAGGTCGAAGCGTCACGATTTGGTGACGCACTACACGGTCGACGACCTCAGGGTCGCGCTGGGCTTCCAGCAGCCCGCTGGGGAAGGGGATGCCGGATCGACGGGGAACGGGTCTGAGCACGCCCCGCCGTCGGGACATGAGCGCCCGCCGGGCACGGCCCAAGACTCGCCGGATGCCTTTCCCAAAGGAGACGCCTGATGAACCGGCCGACTCACCGAATTCCCGCGCTTCGCCCACAAGCCGGGCGGGGGTCGGGGGCGGTTGCTCCCGCCCGGCTCCCCAACTCTCGGAGTATCTCGATGCGACTCTCCTTGCGGCCCTCGATTCCTTGCTGGCTCGCCGGCCTCGTTGTCCCTGCGCTCGGGCTGGCGGTTCTGGCCATCCCCGGCTGTGGCCACAAGGAGGAGTCGCATTACGAGAGCGTCGCCAATGCGCCAAAGGTCCAGGCGGTCGGCCCTTCGCTCCGGACGATCGTCCGGACTGTCGGCCAGCCAAGCTTCATCGAGAGCTACGAGCGGACTTCGATCTACCCGAAGATGACCGCCTACATTGAAAAGTGGATCGTCGACATCGGCGATAAGGTGAAGAAGGGGCAGACCCTGGCCACGCTCTTCGTTCCCGAACTCGTGGAGGATTTCGGTACCAAGAAAGCGACGGTCAAGCTCGACGAGGAGCGCATTTTGCTAGCCAAGCAGGTCGTCGAGGTGGTCGAGGCCGACGTCAAGGCGGCCCAGGCAAAGCTCGCCGAATCCAAGTCGATCCTCCATAAGTACGAGGCCGAGGCCGAACGCTGGGACACCGAGGTCAAGCGGCTCAATCAGGAGGTCCAGCGAGGAGTGGTGTCCCCCCAGATCCTCCTGGAGTCAACGAACCAGTGGAAGTCGGCCCTCGCCTCGAGGGATGCGGCGAAGTCGACCATCGACCGATCTGCCGCCGACCTGCTCGCGAGCGAGTCCAAGCTCGGAAAGGCCAAGATCGACGTCGATGTGGCCAGGGCCGACCTGGGCGTCGCTACGAGCGAGGCAAAGCGGCTCGAGGCATGGGTGGGATACCTCACGCTCACGGCCCCTTTCGACGGGATTATCGTGGCCCGCAACGCCAACACCTTCGACTTCGTTCTGCCCAGCACTGGCGACCCCACCGCGCTGACGCGCTCTCCCAACATCTCGACCGCCGGAGCCGCGCCGATCTATGTCGTCGACCGGACCGACGTCGTCCGGATCTTCGTGGACATCCCTGAGTCGGACGCGAATTACGTCCAGGTTGGCGCCAAGGCGACGGTTCTAGCCAAGGCCTATCGCGACGAGCCCATCTCTGGCTCGGTCACCCGGACGTCGTGGGCCCTGAACATCAAGAGCCGGACGCTCCGGGCCGAGATCGACCTGCCCAATCCCGGCAGCCAGCTTTTGCCCGGGATGTATTCGTACGCCAAGGTCATTATCGAGCGGCCCAACGTCCGGGCACTCCCCGTCAAGGCCCTGGCCCACTCCGGCGACGAGACGTACTGCTGGATGCTCAAGGACGGACACGCGAAGAGGGCCGAGGTCCGGACCGGCGTCAGTGACGGCGATTGGATCGAGGTCACCCACATCCAGCGCGACACGGCCGCCAAGGGGGATGAGTCTTGGACCCCCGTCGACGGCACGGAGCGAGTGCTCCTCGGCGATCTCTCCATCCTCGCCGACGGAGACCCCGTCGATGTCTCCAACGATCACGAAAAACAGGGTGTAGCCAGCGCGAAGCCGATCGGAGGGTCTCCCTCCGAGTCCAAACCTCGAAGCTGAATCTTCTGGGAAGTCGATTTTCGAGGAAGACTCAGACAATTCGCTAGGTCTGGCGATCGATTTTCCGCCCTAGCGATTTCGCTGGTGTCTTACCCATTGACAAAGATATTTCCCCGTCGCCGGAGACCGCCAGTTCGAGGACACCACTCAACGGAAGAGTGCCGACGGCTTTCATTTCGTCCGGGTCGATCGACGTGGTGTCGCGAGTGCCATGGTTAACAGTGAATACGCGGCGGCTGATTGGGTCGAAGTTGATAATTTCGGGTTTGGCCTTACCAAGGGTCTTGAGTGTCTTGGTGTCGAAGATCGTAACGCTAGAGAGCCGTTTTTATTCGGCTAGTCCATAAAGCCTAGATGTGTTGGGCTTTCCCACTCCGGCGCGATCAGGGTGGTACGGTCAAGTGCACTCATTTGTCCGTGGGCCTGTGCTCAAGCCACTGACAAGTGAGTACACTTGTCAGTGCCACCCATGGATACATTACGAATTTATGGATTTCCCAAAGCTCGCGAGTGCAATGCGAGCGAAAACCGCTTTTGAGTCATCGTCGTTGCCGATAAAGCCGCAGTTCAGGTCGACGAAGGCGATTCCGTGAACGCCGGAGATGAAGGTTGGCGTGTTGTATTGCGATCGCTTGTTTATGAAATTCGAAAATCCGCCATGTGCGCCAAGGACGAACGTTGGGGGTGTAGCCTGCGGGCGTGCTGCTTATCATCCCCCCAGTCTCCTCGTAGCGGATTTCCATTCACTCTCGAGTGAAATTTTATAATTATGCTTATTTAATAAAAAAGAGAAAAAGTCTACATTCCTTGGGTTGATCGTCGGATTCGCGTTCTTGGAGAACTGGGGTCATAGCCGACCACCCCGTAATGTCGGAGGGCTACGAATCGATCATGCGTCTTTTCAATTCACGGGAACTCGTCGGCGAGATCTTGCAAACAAGCCGGCGAAGGTCGCTCGAAGCGTGGCAAGGGCCTGGAAAGAGCTGTGTTACTCCCCCAACGCACGACACTCGCCTGAGTGGTCCTGTCGGCCGATGCGAGTGCTGACTCTTGATTTGAGATTACCTTCGTAATATTATTCTCTAGTCTTGGATGCCAAGGTAGATTGGGCAAAAGAGGGCGGGTGAGTCTGATTATGGCGAGCGTAACCCCTTGGCCATGCGTGTGAGGGCTTGCGACGTTCGCTCGTGGGGATCAACCTCAAGGCCTTCCTCCCGGAGAGGGACGGGAAGTACGACGTCGCCGGGTCTCGCACTTAAGAATGACACGGAAGTGCGACGAGTAGGGTTCTGAGGCTTTGTACGGCTAGTGACTGGCGTGATACCAAAACGTGTGATAGTCGGCTCTGAAGCCGCAAGGAGATAACCCGTGCGACGACGAGTGGTGGTGACCGGGATGGGAATGATCACGCCGGTCGGTCGGGACGTCGAGTCATCCTGGAGTTCATTGCAGGAAGGGAGGGGGGGGGTTGGTCCCGTCACTCTCTTTGACGCGGCGACCTTCGCGACTCGAATTGCGGCCGAGGTGGCGAACTTCAAGCTGAGTGACTACCGCTCCGACGCCGATCGCTGGCGCGACTATAGCCGGACTTCGCAACTTGCTCTCGCCGCGGGAACGTTGGCGATGAAGCACTCCGGCTTGAGCGAGGCTCCCCCCGACCCGACGCGGTTTGGAATTTATCTGGGCTCGGGGGAAGGGCAGCAGGACTTTGCCCGTTTCGTCGAGTTGATCCATCGCTCCAGTCGTGGCGATGGACACGTCGATACGGCGGAATTCACCAGGCTCGGGGTGCGGTCCCTGCACGCGATTCGTGAGGCCGAGCAAGAGCCCGGCGGTCCGGCCGGCCACTTGGCCTGGGTTTTTGGAGCGCGGGGACCGAACGCAACCTGCCAGACGGCCTGCGCGGCGAGCGCTCAGGCCATTGGTGAGGCGACCGAGTTGATTCGCCGCGGCGATGCCGACGTGATGCTTGCGGGAGGAACGCACAGCATGGTCCATCCCCTGGGCCTCACGGGCTTCATCCTCCTGACCGCGATGTCGACCCGCAACGATGACCCCGCCACCGCGAGCCGGCCGTTCGATCGCGACCGGGATGGCTTCGTGTTGGGTGAGGGGGGAGGCGTGCTCGTTCTCGAGGAATTGGAGCATGCCAAAGCCCGAGGTGCCATCATCTATGGTGAAGTCGCCGGGCACTGTTCCACGGCCGACGCCTTCCGTCTCACCGACAGCCACGATGAAGGGCGAGGCGCCATCGGAGCGATGCGCGGAGCCCTGGCCGATGCCGAGGTTAACCCATCGGATATCGGCTACATCAATGCGCACGGCACGAGCACTCCCTCGAACGACTCGATCGAGACCTTGGCGATCAAGCGTGTCTTCCAAGACGAAGCCTATCGCCTCCCAATCTCGAGCACCAAGAGCATGACCGGCCACCTTGTGTCGGCCGGGGGGGCCGTGGAAGCTGTTACCTGCCTGCTCGCCATTCGGGACGGCGTTCTCCCCCCCACCATCAATCTCGAGAACCATGACCCCGAGTGCGACCTCGACTACATCCCCAAAGAGTCTCGCGAACGGCCCGTGGACGTAGTTCTCTCGAACAGCTTCGGCTTCGGCGGCCAAAACACCGCGTTGGTCCTGCGACGATTCGTCGGCTGATCTTTCTTGCGTGTGAATAGGAGCAGATGAACTCACTCATTTGCTCCATCCCGCGAGTACGCTGATCCGTGTCACCGTTTAGAGCGGCTTTCGCTCGTATTGCGCCAGCCTTGGAAAACCTCTGGGTTTATAAAGTATTCATGGGTGGCACTGACAAGCGTACTCGCTTGTCAGTGGCTTGGGCACAGGCCCACGGACAAGTGAGTACACTCGGCCGTGTCACCCTGATTGCAGGGGAAGATTCGACACATCAAGGTTTTATGCGATGACCGAATAAAGGTCCGCGGGCAAAGCCAAATAGAGCGATTTGCAATCGGATTGCGCAGAGACATCTTTTGAGGCAAGGCTTTGTCGAGAAGCGTATTGGATGGCACTGGTGGGGATCACCAGTGCCATCCAACCGGCGTCCCTACCATCAAATCGGCCTCCCTCGTTTTCTTGGCTTGGTCCACGCAATCCGATCGAAAAACGCGCGAGGGAGTCGCGCTAGCCTGGAAAGCATCGGCCAAAGGCGGCGAGCAATCGCAGCGGTCCTCGTACGCGGATCTTGCCGCGGAGGATTGCCCAGAGGATGTTTCGCTCCTTCGCGAGAAAGCCCAGCCAGGTGTCGCTGTCCGCGGTGATTTGCACTTGCGCCTGGCCGACGTGGCTAGGATGAACGGCGATGGTGCGATCCTTGATGACGACCGTGGCCTTGGCCGGCTCGCTTCCTGTGAAGGTGAAGTGATAGGCCGCCGAGAGGTTTCGCGAAGCCTCTCGCTGGAAGCTCAGCTTCATGCCGAACAGGAACGCGCGAATCGAGGTGGGGCGAAGCCCATGGACGCGGCGAATGGTCTTGCGAGGGAACCGTTTGGCCACGTGCTGCTCGGCGTCTGAGCCAGGGATGACATAGACGGGCTCTTGCTTGACTTTGAGCGGGTCGACAATCGTTTCCAGGAACGTTTTGCGATCGTCCAGGAAGGGGCCGATGACATCCTCTCCGGCCGGGCAGACGGCGACACAGTAGGCGGCCTTGTAGCTGCCCTTGAAGGAGAGGCTTTGCCACATTGAGGCCGATTCACTTGCCGAAACCCTGCGCCGGTAGTCTCTCGCATCTCGGCTGTCGGCGATGGTTTCTACCCAATCCGTGAATCCACTCATGAACTCGCGATAATTGTGAGTCATGCACGCGGAGAAGTTGAAATAGCCATCGGGGCTGATGGCACCGACAGGGCACGCGGCGACGCACAGCTTGCATTCGACGCAGGGGTTGTAGGCGACGGGCTCGCTCTGTTCGGAGACGTCACACCCGATGAGGATGGTTCCGAGATTGATGAAGCTTCCGAAAACCGGATGGATGACGCATCGATGGAGCCCGACCTGCCCCAACCCCGCGGCCACGGCGACGGGCTTGTGGGAAACAACCCAGACTCTCCCAGGAAAGTTGTCCATCTCCATGGGAAAGCCAGCCGACGGATTCATGGCGGGAATGCCGGCCTGCTCGAGAGTTCGAACGATGTCGCGTGAGATGTCGTTAATCCGTTCGTAGTTCGCGTGGAACTCCTGGTTTGCAGCCGACCTTGCCGTACTACGAATAGGCTCACGGTTCAACCGGCAAACAAGACTGATGAGAGTACGCGTTCCAGGGAAGGCCGCCAGGATCTCGGCCCGCTGGTCATCCAGCTCCGGACGGTCGATTGAGACGAAGCCGACGTCGTCGACCCCGGCCTCCTCGCAAAGATGTCGAAGCCATGCTTTGTCCACCGACGAAACCGGCGCGGCCAACCCCCCGCGCGAGGCATTTCTGGCGTGATGCCTCTGCACGGTTGGGTGCTCTTCAAGCTTTCCCATACGGACTCCTCCTCCTTTATCGAGACTGTCCGGAAATCCCCGATGATGACGAAACGTACGCCGGCCCGCCGTCCGAGGGCATCATCGAAGCCCCAGGAGCTTACGAGGGTTTTCCGGCGTATCACGGCATTTCTACCCGGCGATCCCCAGGATCTCCGGCCTGCGATCTCCCGCGCCGATCCGTGTTGCTTTCAGGACATGCGATTTCGAATCTGCATAATTAACATCGAGGAAATTCTGGAAACCACCAAGGAGATCCGGCCTTGAGTCGCGACGCATGGAAGAGAACGGTTTCAGAGGTCCTTCCGCTTTGCCGTGGACTTCACCGATGTGGAAGTCGTGTCGAGCAGCTCGGCCTTGGCCATCTCACGGCAAGCGGTGATGATGCGCTCTCCCAGGGTCTCGTCCTGGACGGACCGAGCGACTCCGAGCGCACCAACGCAGAGCGCGACAATCGCCAGGGCGCGATCCTCCGAGAGTCGGTTCCCTGCCTGGTCTTTGAGCCGGCTCGCCAGCTTGCGGATGAGCGTCTCGAAGCTAGTTTTGACCGGAGCTCCGGCCCGCGCGATTTCAGACACCAGCGTCGGTAAAGGACAGCCGTTCTCGGTTCTACGGAAGTGCGAATGACTCAGGTAGCGATCGAGAAACGCCTCGACCCAGGGGAGCCCTTCGGTTACGGAGAGCCCTTCATCTCGGAGAGCGCTAGCTTCGGCGGCGGCGGGGGCCAGTACCTCGGCAAGGAGCGCTTCTTTCGATCCAAAGTGAGCGTAGAACCCCCCCGCCGTAAGGCCAGCTTCTTCCATCACGCTGTCAACGCCGGACGCGTGGTAACCCTGACGCCGGAAAACCTTGCCTGCCGCCTTGAGGATCTTCTCTCGCGTCTGTTCCTTGTGACCGGCTGCGTATCTCATGGGTGACTCCGCTAGATCGCTGCTGACTCGACTTTTCGTCATCCGGCCGGCTTGCGGTTCTGAGCGTTGGAGGGGTTGCCAGAACGCCGACCGGCCGCCGTGACGACCTCGCTGTCTTCGAGTGTATGACGATCGTTATGTAAATCAAAGATCGAGGAAGGCATCTTGCGAATCCGTGTGATCAACCTGCCTCTCCCACGACGAGGCAGGAGTTGTGCCCACCGAATCCAAAGCTTGTCGAGATGGCCCGTTTGAGCTTGATTTCTCGAGCCACGTTGGGAACGTAGTTGAGGTCACACGCCGGATCTGGGTTCTCATAATTGATGGTCGGTGGAACCACGCCATGCACGATGGCCAATGTCGAGGCGATCAACTCGATGGCACCACTCGCGCCGCAAAGATGACCGGTCATGCTCTTGGTGCTGCTGATCGCCATGCGACCGGCGTGTGAGCCGAAGGCCTGTTTGATGGCTCGGGTCTCCACCTCGTCTCCCACGACGGTGCTTGTCGCGTGGGCATTCATATAATCAATTTGCTGGGGATCGACCTGAGCATCTTCGAGTGCCCTCACCAGGGCGTGGATTGCCCCTCGCCCGTCGGGATGAGGCGCGGCGATGCCATAGGCGTCGTTCGTACGGCCATATCCCAGTAATTCCGCATAGATCCGAGCACCGCGACGCCGGGCGTGTTCCCACTCCTCCAGCACAATCACGCCGGCCCCCTCGCTGAGGACAAAGCCGTCGCGATCTCGATCGAATGGCCGGCTCGCTTGCTGGGGGGAATCATTTCGGGTCGAGAGTGCGCGTGCCGCTACGAATCCACCCAGCCCCATCACCGTGATCGACGCGTCCGAGCCTCCCGTCAGCATCACATCGGCCTCACCGCGCTGAATGGCACGGAAGGCATCTCCGATGGCGTCGGCCGCCGACGCACATGCCGAGGCCACGGCCGCGCTCGGACCCATGAGTCCAAATTGAATCGCCACGGACGCCGGCGCGGCGTTGGGCATCATCTTGGGGATCACGAATGGGCTGATGCGTCGAGGCCCCCCTCTCAGAAAGGCGTCGTGCCCATCCTCGAATTCTCCCAGGCTTCCGATGCTGCATCCAAGAACGACACCACGGCGAAACGGGTCTTCTCCGTCGAGATCGAGTCCGCTATCGGCAAAGGCTTCAGCGGCGGCCGCCACGGCAAAAAGTGAGCAACGGTCCATTCGTCGTACCGCACGAGGGTCAGGCAGCTTCGAGAAATCGAGTTCTCTCCTCACTTCTCCCCCGATCTTCACCGGGAAGGCTGTCACATCAAATTGCTCGATTAGCCCAATTCCGCTCCGGCCGGAGCAGAGTGACTCCCAGAACTCGGCGACGTGAGATCCGGTCGGATTCACCGTCCCAAGCCCCGTGATTGCGACCCTGCGAATCCTTTCGGCTCTCCCGCTCACGATCAACTCCCCTGAGGTACGCGTGCACCCTATTGATGATGGAATCTTGACGCATCCATGCGATTTTATCCGTGGCACCGCCAGACGAGGGTGCTCCAAGCTTGAGACACCCTTCGGTGGGATGATCAAGAAGGCCGCCGGGTAAACTACGCCACGCGATTGCCGGTTTGCGGCTCTGATGTGCGGGTCAAATCCTAGGAGCTGGAAATGTCTGAGCTCCTGGCCCCGAACAGCTCACCGTGTTTTGCGACGTAGTCGCGAATGCTCGTCGCGGGATGCCCCGTCACGTTCGCCACGTCATTCGAGAGGCGATCGTAGCGGTTCGCGGCATGCAGCTTGGCCATGGTGAGCAGGTGTTCGAAGACGTGCTGGGGCAAGCCTCGTTTGCGAAATTCCTGATCTCGCCACTGCTCTAGCGGCACATCGACATAAGTGATCGGTCGGCCAAGAGCGGCTGAGTATTCCGCGGCGGCAGCCGTCATGTCTTGAGAACGCGGTCCAGTCAGTTCGTAGACTTTGCCGACATGCGACGCGGGATTCTCCAGGATCGTTGCTACAACTTCCGCCACATCCTGTCCGTCCACGGGGGACGTTCGCCCAGCGCCAAACGGGAGACGGATCGTTCCATCCTTCGCGATCGATTCGGCGGCCCATCCCGAGAAAAAGAAGTTCTGGAGAAAAACCGTCGCGCGGATGTGCGCGACAGGCAGGCCTGACCAATTCAGCACCTGCTCGGCCAGCCAGTGCTGGCGCTGCTGGGGAGAGTCGGTCATCTCGGTCAAACTCATCTGCGAAACGGTCATCTGCGAGATGTTGACGAAGACCTCGAGATCTCCCCGGTCACGCGCCACAGCCGCGCTCGTGATCGCAGCCTCCAAATAGGAAGACGCAACGCTCATACCAAAATACATCCGCCGGCAGCCCTGCAAGGCTTTCGCGACGTCTCCCGCTCGCGTCAGATCACCAACGAAGATCTCCGCGCCGATGGCCTGGAGAGCCTCTGAACGCTCGTCAACGCGATGCACAAAGGCCCGGACCGGCAAATTACGCTGCCGGAGAATCTCGACAATCGACCGTCCCACGCCGCCAACACGACCGGCGGCACCGGTCACCAAAATCGGCGATTCAGTAGCCATGATCGATCCTAACTCGGAAGACTCGTGTTCCCTGTGACTGAGTGCGGTTTTCACTCGCGCTGCGCCCATGAGCCCCGGCGATGTCCTGGCTCTGTGGACTCCCAGAATGAAAGTCACTCCAGCCGTTAATGTCGCCTCTCCGTGACCACGGCGCTACAAGAACCATCGAGCTTCCTTTCACGGTCATTGTATGACGATCGTCATTCAAAGGCAAGCGACGGTCCGGAAGCCGGGGGTGATTTATCGTCTTCTCGTCGGAGATGTACGCTTCAACCTGCTGCGGGAAGCGTTGGATGGGCCAAAAAGAAAGGCCGGCCCGACGGTGACCGGCCATGATCGAAATGGGAGGCAGTGGGACCGCTGATGGGGCCAGCTTGTCCGAGACTCGCTGGCCATGAGCTGGAATCAAGGATGATGGTTTTTCGCGGCCAGGCTTTTGCCGAAGGTTTCGAGCAACGTGTTGGCCGCAAAGAGTCCGCGCCGGATGTCCCGGCTCGCGAGGAAGTTTCGGAGCTGCCTCCAGAGACTGGGAGGTTCGCTTTGTTGGGCCATGGATGCCAGAGCAGGGGGGATGGCCTTGGTGAAGGTCGCGAGCGCTTCGGGATCAAGCTCTCCGAGCATATTGACGACGAGCAAGAGATTACGAATTCCCCGGATGGATTCCGGGGATCTGGTGGTCTCGACGAGGATCTCCAAAACCTTGTCGCTTGATCCCAGGGCTCCTCGCATGAGGTCGAGCGCTCCACGGTCGTGCAGGCCTTGGAGCACCTCATACGCTGCTAGTAGGGCTTCCGCGTGCGCGACCGGCGCGTTCTGAAGGCGAGACAGCAACTCGCCGCGAGGATCATGAGGGGGGAGTTCCAGCAGAATGGGCGGGGCCATGGTGTTTGCTCCGGGTAGATGTGGTCGACTCGTGGCAGAAGCTCAGGAAACTCCTGGGATGGAATAGTCCTCCCGCTTCCATTTTCGTTCGACCTGGACCCCTTTTTGCGGCGTTGGCTCGCCAAAGCGATGGTTGATTCGAGGGAGCGGGCTCGCATCAACCTCAGGCAGCACCTGCATGCGTACCGCGGCTTCCTTGTAGGCGGGAGTATGGGTAAGGCGGTCGGTGCCGCTGCCGATTAACCGATTCACCGCCGCTTCCGACGAATTCATTGGCATATACAGTTGTTTGCCATGGACGCGGTCGGTCACCAGGGCACGTAGGCGTACGCGGCCGTAAGCGGAGATCAGCTCAACCAGAGTGCCGCTCTGAATTCCCCGTTCCTTTGCCAGTTCGGGAGAAACTTCCAGGAACACGTCGGGGGTTTTGTGGCGGATGCCCGCGACGCGATAAGTCATGTTTCCCTCATGGAAGTGTTCAAGCAGGCCGCCGTTGTTGAGGTGGAGGTCGAACTCTTCATTGGGTTGTTCGCCGGGATCGCTCAGAGGCAGAGGGAAGAGTCTGGCTTTGCCGTCCGGAAAAGCAAACTGCTTGGTGTAGAGGAGGGGCTGATCAGAGCCATCGGCGGCCACGGGCCATTGAAGTGTATTGTATCCTTCGAGCCGCTTGTAAGAGACGCCAGCAAAGAGAGGAGTGAGCGACGCGATTTCGTCCATGATTTGGGAGGGATGTTCGTATTTCCATTGAGCTCCCAGATGATTCGCGAGATCTCGCACGATCACCCAGTCGGGGCGGCTTCCCTCGAGTGGCTCCAGGACCTCGTAGAGACGCTGGATCCGTCGCTCGGTGTTGGTGAAGGTTCCTTCTTTTTCCAGGCTGGGGGAAGCCGGGAAGACGACATCCGCGAAGCGGCAGGTGTAGCTGAAGAAAATGTCTTGTACAACGAAGAAATCAAGCTTGGCAAACGCGTCCTGAACATAGTTGGCGTTCGAGTCGACCAGGCTCATCTCTTCACCGAACAGGTAGAGTGACTTGAGCTTTCCGTCCTGGATTGCGTCGACCATCTCGTGATTGTCGAGCCCCTTTGTGGTGGGCAGCTTGGCATTCCAGGCCGCTTCGAATCGTGTGCGGACTTCGGGGTCATCCACGGATTGATATCCGGGAAGGTTGTTGGGCATGGCGCCGTGGTCGCTGGCACCTTGCACGTTGTTGTGGCCCCGTAGTGGATAGGCACCGGCGCCCGGCCGCATGTAGTTGCCAGTAATCAGGAGGAGATTTGAAATTGCCGTGGATGTGTCGGAGCCCATCGAGTGCTGAGTCACTCCCATCGCCCAGAGAACGCAGACTCCGTCCGCCTCGGCAATCATCCGGGCAAGGGTTTTCAGAGTCTCAACGGGCAATCCACATTTCTGTTCCGCCAGCTCGAGCGTGAAGGGCTCCAAACTCTTGCGATACTCGTCCAGTCCGTTGACCCACTGGTTGAGGAACTCGATCTTCTCCCAACCTTGCTCCAGGATGTAGCGGCTGATTGCGGACAGCCACACAAGGTCCGAACCGGGATGAGGACGGATGAAGAGATCGGCCCTACGCGCCATCTCATGCTCTCGCAAGTCTGCGACGACGAGCTTCTGGCCGCGGAGCTTGTGCGAGCTCTTGACCCGCGTCGCGACCACCGGATGGCTCTCAGCGGTGTTGCTGCCGATGATCAGGACCAACCCTGCCTTGGCGATATCAGAAACCGAACCCGCGTCTCCTCCGTAGCCCACGGTGCGGAACAACCCCATGGTGGCCGGCGCCTGGCAATACCGGGAGCAATTGTCGACGTTGTTCGTGCCGATGATGGCACGCGCCAGCTTCTGCATCAGGTAACTTTCTTCATTCGTGCATTTGGACGACGAGATGAAAGCCAGCGCGTCAGGACCATGCTGAGCTTTGATCTCAGACATCCGGCGGGCAACCAGTTGCAGAGCCTCCTCCCAACTGGCCTCGCGAAACTTGTCCCCTTCGCGGATGAGGGGACTCGTCAATCGGTCGGAGCTATTCACGAAGTCCCACGCAAACTTGCCCTTGATGCAGGTTGAGATTCCATTGGTCGGGCCATGTTCGGGTGCAACTTTTAAAATGTGACGATCTTTCGTCCAAACGTCGAAGCTGCAGCCCACCCCGCAATAAGTGCAAACGGTCTTGGTCCGGCGAACTCGCGACGTCCGCATTGCCGACTCGGCTTCGGAGACTTTGAGTATCGTGCCGTAGCCCGCCTCGGGCTCCACTTTCTTGACAACGTCAATCATGCCCTTGAGAGCCGATTTGGGAAGGCTCGTAAGGTAGCCGGCATGGCCGATCATCGATTTTTCCATCAGGGCATTGCAGGGACAAACCGTGACGCAATGGCCGCAGGAAACGCAGCTTGATTCGCCGATCAGTGAACCGCCGTCCCATAATACGCGAGGATGTTCATCCTCCCAATTGATCGAGAGGGTTTCGTTCACTTCCACATTCTGACAAGCTTCGACGCAACGCCCACAGAGAACGCACTGGCTAGGATCGTAGCGATAGAAAGGGTTGGTCTCGTCCACCTCGTAGGGCTTGGGCTTGAAAGGAATCTTCTGGTGCTCGATTGCCAACATCTTCGTTGTGTTGTGCATCGTGCAGTTGCCGTTGTTGTTATCACAGACGGTGCAATAGAGAAGATGGTTGCTGAGGAGACGGTCAAAGGCTTCGCGCTGAGCTGTTGACGCTGCCTCGGAATTGGTCAGGACCGTCATCCCTTCGCTTACGTTCACGCCACATGCTCTGACCAGCTTTCCGTCAAGTTGCACCATGCATGTGTCGCATGTCTGGATGGGGCCAAGTTGGTTGTGGTAGCAAACGGCGGGGAGCTTGATCCCGGCAGCGATGATGACGTCGATGAGCAAGTCGCCGACGTTCGCTTTCTGGGCGGATCCGTCGATGGTGATTGTGCAGCTCATGGTCGGCCTTTCATGCGATGGTTGCGGATCGAGGGGCTCTGATGATCATCGAGGCCGCCCGATCGAGATGATGGCGATGGGATGAAGGAAAAGACGAATGCGCGATGGCAGTTTCCGAGGCACACGGTGATGTGCCTGAGGATGAGAGGATCCCGGACCTTGAACACTCGTCGAAACGAGAGGGGCACTCTCGGCGCCGCGTCGATCGAATGCGAGCGCCACCTCTCTGATCGTAGATTCCGGTTGAGGGAAATCGAGGCTTCCCGCCGCTCGGCGTTGCACGGATCTCAGGAGATTGAGCGTCCGGAACCAGAACATCCCGGTCATTAAGGTGGTCATCCCGTGCGGCTTGCCGCGATATCGGGCGGGAAGGATCGTCTTGAGCCGTTCCGCGCAAACCATTCCAGGGCGAAGGGGCTGATCCCAGCCCCGCGCTTGTCTGACTGGATTATGAACTTAACGTTGCCTAGGCGTGGTTGGAAGAGGAGGGATTCACGAACGGATTCGACGGCCGTGGGTCTTGGACCTTGGTCAGCCCCGTGCATTCGGCGAGGGGCGCCGGTAAACCGGAATACACGGGCTGACTTGGTAACGGGGGAAGGGACCTGGGTTCAAGGAAGTTGGACTCGAACCTTGTGATCTTTGTCGTCGTTCGGGCCCCGAACGCTCATGTTGAGAACTTTATCCTTCGTCACGTTGTTGATGATCCATGTCAAGTTGTCCGGCTTCAGAGTCTGGTAGCCATTGATGATGGAGATCACGTCGCCGATATGAAGTCCCCCTTTTTCGGCGGCACTGGAAGGTTTGATATCGAGGATTTTGAGTCCTTTCACGTTCTCGTCGCCGGTAACGACTTCTACTTCGATGCCAATGGAACTGCCCGCACTATCATCCATGAGAGAGGCGCCATTGTTCGCGTCGGGCCTGGGGGCGTTTGTCGTGAAACTGGGGGTTGAAAAATCGCCGGCGGCGGCTCTTGCCGTGAAGGGGGCGAAGTAGGCCTCTGAGTAAGGAATGGTCCCCGTGGCGGCGCCGTAGCTATGCGTATCTGGAGGACCATAACCGACGGTGACGATGGGTTGGTCGGAAGCGAGTGGAGGCGTGCTGGCATAATAGTGAGGTTCTTCAGGCGTGGGATAGCCCGGACCTGCGTAATAAGAGGCTATCCAAGAACAAGTTCCAAGCATTTGGTGTACGGAGGTCGGTTTTGGTTGACGGCAAATCATGGAGGGTGGGCCATGCCCGAAATGGAAGTTCATCAGTGCCAGTGCTCCCAATGTCTCGAACCGGAGCTTCATCCCGACCGGCCCTCTTGAACATCGTCGGACCGCAGACTGGTAGTGATCCCATGGGGCAGACCCGGTTCGTGCGTCGTCGCTTGCAGACCCTCAGCGACGAGTTGGCCGGAGACGGCTACTGGGCCTGCCCCACCACCGTGGCCCGGTTGCTTCGCCCCCAGCGCGATTCGTCTCGGCTCAACGTCAAGCGGTTTACCGGGCCGGACCACCCCGAGAGGGACCGGCAGTTCATCAACATTCAGGAGTGGATCGAGATTTTCCGGAAGGCGGGTCTGCCGATCATTAGCGTCGACGGTAAGAAGAAGGGACTGATCGGCAGCTTCAAAGGGGTCTACGACCTGCGGTCGGGACAGGGGCATATCGCCATCGGCACCTCGTCGGACACCTCAGCGTTCGCGGTCGAGTCGATCGGGGCGTGGTGGGCCCGCTATGGCTCCAAGCGATACCGCGGTGGGGAAGAGTTGCTGATCCTGGCCGACGGTGGCGACAGCAACGGCCATCGTCCACGGCTCTGGAAGGCCGGCTTGCAGCAACGGATTGCCGACCGTTATGGGTTACATGTGACGGTCTGTCATTACCCGACGGGTGCGCCGAAGTGGAATCCTGTGGAGCATCGATTGTTCGGCCCCGTCAGTATCAACTGGGCGGGTCAACCGCTGTGGAGCTTGAAAATCATGCTGGGCTGGGTTCGCGGGACCGAGGTCGGCGGCTTTGGGGTGACGGCAAGCCTGGACCAGGCGACATACCTTACCCAGATCAAGGTTTCCGACGCCGAGATGAGACAATTGGACTTGGAGCGGGATGAGGTCTGCCCGGATTGGAACGACACCATCAGCCCGCGGCACTTGGAACTGTTGAATTGACAGACATCAAACCTGGAACTTGTTCATGGACGGCCCCAAAGGCAAGCGATCTAACCAACCCCGTCCTGCCTTGCACAAACTCGAGGTTAGGCTGGACTTTAAATCCATTTTTTTGTTCATGTCAAAATACAAGAACTATATTTCGCGAAATGGGTTGATCTGGATTCGAGTCGCCAGATGACGGGACCCGGAACGCATCCGGGCCGGCGCCTTGGGTGCTGAAGGACCTTCCTTCGATTACTGAAGGAAATCGAAGTCTTGCGTGTTTTCGCCGGCCTGAAGTTGAACGGTTTTTTCTTCGTACTCCAAGCCGTACAAAGCCTTACTCCCCTTCTTCTTGGGGGGAGAGACAGTCACGATGTTCTGTCCCACGAGTGTCTTGACGGTGTAACTGCCATCCTTCGAGATGGGGGCGTCTCGCCCTCCGACCTTGCGTTTGATGCTGGCGGGATTGAAGTGAATTTCCCCTCCTTCAAGTGGCTTCCCATGAACCCTGATCACTCCTTTGACCGAGGTTTCTTCCAGCGAGCTGTCGGCGTGTGGAGTGCTTGAATCGCAGCCTCCGAGAACCAGCACGATTGCCGCCGTAGAAATGCAAGGAAAAACCCAACGCCGCATATGGCATCTCCTTCGATCGACTCTCACGGCCCCTGGCGTCCGATCGGCGAGAAGCCAGTCCCCTCGGACGGGAACTGGCTCTTGCGCTTTCCGTTCCTTCGTTCAGACCAAATGATCCGGCTCGCTCAGTACGAGTCGCTTGAGATCACTTCGCCTCCGGCCTTGGTCCCCAGGGCCCACCAGACCGAGATATTGATCGTCTGCTTGATGAACTGCACGTGCCCGTCGCCAAAGCAGACGTTTACGCCCCCGGAGTGGCGGCTTCCGGCCGTCCAGGCGCCGGAAAGGAGGTGTCCCCCCGTGCCGTCAATACACGACCAGCTATTGGGTGCCATCACGTGATTATAGGTGGTTCCGTATGGCATGATAGCGAGCCACCAGTAGCCCCCCACAGGGCCCGAGGGACCCCAGGGCGGTGACGCTCCCCCTGGTGCCTGACCGGCGAGGGCCACTTGGGGACCTCCCGAGGCGAGGCAGAGAGACCGGTAGTACGCCGCGCCCGAGGTGAAAGGCGCCGGCGGGGTCTTCAACGAGGGGTCCAACATGGGGCCGTTGGTCGAGGGGTCGACGGCGTTGTTGCCTGGGTATGTGGGAGTTTGGACGACGATGGAGGTCGCGCTGGGAACCAGCGTGTCGAGCGCGGAATTGTTCGCCGTTCCAATTCCCTTGACTCTTTCGCTGAAGGCCGATGTGTTGCTCAGCCCGTCCGTGACGTCGGCAATCCGAACGATGGGCTCACCCGGACCGTTACCGGGGCTGGGGTTAGGCCAGCCAACGAAACCGAAGATTCCATCCGGAGAGGAGAGACCGTAGCCTGCGGGCGACGCCCCAAAACTTGCGGCATAGCTGACCGTTCCAAAACCGGCAGTTAGTCGATCGACGTCCGAAGGGCAATTGAGCACGTTGATTTGCAGATACTGAACCGTCGAATTCTCTGCGCTGGGCTTCGACGCCGCGTGTCCTGTATTTGCGAAATTGAGGCTGTTGTAAACAGCGGCTTGCTCGAAATGGTTGAGGAGGAGTGGAAAGGCTCCCCAATCCTCGTTGCTGAAACCGACGTGTCCCCAAGGAAAGGAACCAATGGTCGATTCGTAGTTGTGCATCGCCAGCCCAAGCTGCTTCAGGTTGTTGACACACTGAGCCCGGCGAGCCGCTTCGCGAGCGGCTTGGACCGCGGGAAGCAAGAGTGCAATAAGCACCGCGATAATGGCAATGACGACCAGGAGTTCAATCAAGGTGAAGCCGCGGGGACGTTTGTCTCGCGGTCCCTTCATTTCCACGGAAGCTTCGATCATCAGTCACTCCTTTCGTACATGCTGCGGACGATTGGAAGAAGAATTCCGACGATTAATGACCCCAAAACACCAGCCGGCGTTCGTCGCCGCTGTCGTGTGTTTGAGAAAGAAGCCATGCGCGGGCCCGCCAACCTGGCGCTGCACGACGGATGGACAGTCAACGAGTCACGCGCGCATTGTCACGAGAGTTGCAATTCCAGGTCATTCACCTTCATTACCTAAAAGCAACCCTGGCGCGCACTACAGCGGATAGATCGCCCTAAAAAAGCTCGTTGTGACTGGAGTTGCCTCGCGGATTCGCTTCCTTCGAATGTAAACCGGCACCCGTGCCGATCGTTGCGTCAGCGCACGATCCCACAAACTTAAAGAGAGCAAACGTGTATTAACAGTGATATTTTTGACCTTGAATCGAATGAGCATCGATAAGAATGGGGGCCTCGTTTAAACCGAGGGCGCATTCTTGTGCGTCCTCACCGATATTTAATATATAAATCGGCTCGGTGCCAAAAATCAACCACCTTTAAGTTCGACTTTCCCCGAATTTTCTCTCTAGTCTTCGGACATGTTTTTGACGCTGGTTTTGAAGATGCTCTTATTTTACTAGGAGACAGCACTTGGGGGTGACAAGTCGAGAGCGCAAGGAGTCGCCGTGCCATCAATCAAGGGTATGAAAAATCAACGAAGGAATTCGATGGTATTTGCGGGAAATACAGTGAAGTGAGGACGTTGCGGCGAGCAGAATGGTCGATCCGCTTAAGGTCTTCGAGGAGAGGCTCTAGACTCATGATGACGTAGGAGGTGACAGATTAGCCTCGGTCGGAAGTCCGACCGTGGGGAGCTTGATACGGCTGAGCCAGAGAGAGCAATCTCGAGAGTTTGTGCTTGGGGAGTCGCCTGAGAGTGTCATTTTTGATGTCACCCGGCGAAGGCCGGTAGGGACGCTTTCAAGAGGTTTGATATTCGGGCTTGCCGCACGACCTGGCACCCCGGCCCTGGCAGGTCGACGTCCCATCTTTGCGTCGTCACGCCGGTCTCACCATGTTGGACAGGCGGGTCGGTGAGATGACGTTAGCCAACTTAAGTGCCGCGCCAAAAGGAGGATACGATAAAAAAGCAAGACATGAACGTGATAATAATAGTTTTTTCGACGTAAGATTAACTGAACGGATCTTTTTAAAAATTCCTAACACCGCCGGACCCTTTGCCACGGCAAAAAAGAGGAGATCCCGGTCGAGCACCAGGATCTCTTGGCATGGGAACGTCGACCTCAGGCAGAGAACGGGTATTCGAGAGATATTTATCGAATAAATCCGTCGCTGAGGGTTCCGAGAAAGTTAACCAGGTCAGTCACTTCGCGCGGAGTTAGCCCTAGGTTGCCGATTTGGCCGTTGGAGGCGACAGCGGAAGTGGCGGCGGAAGGAGGAACGCCCGCAACGTTTTGGACGTTGTCCAAAACCTCAGGAGGGGCGATGAGACGTGTGTAGCCGTGTGGCGGCCCGACTCGCAGGTCGAAAGCGACCTCATGGCCCGTTTTCGAGACGGCGATGTTCCGCTTGTTATAGAAGTTGACAACCTCTTCGAGACTTTTGAAGACTCCGTTGTGCATATACGCTTTCACGAAATTCCCGTTCGGTCGCTTGTCAACGTTGCGGATACTAGGAGCTTTGAAGAGTCCCCGGAACTGTGCGAGGTCTCCGGGAAATGCCTTCATGAAGTGCGTTCCACCCGGAGTGGGGTTGGGGTTCGCTCCCAGCCCGTAGTCGATGTAAGATCCGCCAAACGGGTTGTATCCGAACGGGTTGGAGTGGCCGTTGGTCTCGGTGTAGAACGGGTTTTTGGGATTCCTCGGAACACCAATATTGGCATAGCAGTACATGGTGAAGGTGTCTTTCCCTCCCGTGGCCGTGAGTACCGGCTCGAGCGTTGCCGACGAATGACACGCGGAGCATTGAGCCTTTCCGAAGAAAAGGTTCAGACCTCTCTGTTCGGAGGGGGTTAGGTGGTATCGGTTCATGGCCGGCACGCCATAGGACGAGGCGTCATACTTCGAGCTGAATGGACTCACCTCGGCTGAGGCTTCATACGCAGCGATGGCCGAAACAATCTTTTCGTAGATGTCGGGGTCGGAACAATCCCAGAAGATGTCGACTCCGAAGACCTTTCGAAAGAGGGGGGAATAAGGACGATGCTTGACCTTCTCGGCAACGAGGGGGGAGTATCCGCCACTATGAGGAGGGTAGGGGCCGATGGGAATGTTGGCCATCTCGTCTGCATCAAGGAAGGGCATCCTCGCTTGCGCGGCGGTGCTGGGAGCGCGCCCGTCCCAAAAATTGCCTCCAAGCCAGGTCTGTAGATTGTTGTCGTAGTAAGGACCCTCGGGGCTGAACGTAGCATAGGGAACGGCCTGCGGCTTCCGTTTGCCGAATCGACCACGAACGACGCCAGGCATGGGCCCGGAGGCCTCATTGATCGCGGAACTTGATCCCGTGAATCCCGCGCCGGGAGCGTGACACGTTGCGCATGCGAATCCGGGAGGGTTGGAAAGAGTGGTGTCGAAGAAGAGATCCTTGCCAAGCTGCTCGATGGCGGAAAGGGGCGCCAATGTTTGCGTTCGCAAGGGGGCGGGAATGGTTCCCAGCGGCGTCTCAATGGCGATCGGCGTTTGAGGTATGCTCGTCGCGGATCGCCTTAATTTTGGGCTCGCCGATCGTACGCTGCTCGTGGCGAATATCGCGGTGAGAATCAATACAACGGCGGTCAGCCGTTTCACGGTAGTCATGGAGACCCTTTGCTATAAAGTAAGTGAAAAAATGAGATGACGTTGGGAGTTCTCGCCGAGGGGAAATCGGTCTTCGGGCTCTCTCCTGGCCGGCGCGCAGTGGGAGCGCATTCGCCAGCCAAAGGCGATTGGTCTCAGCGAAGGCGATTGATTTCCCGCTATTTGGGGCCGGTGAGCCGCGTGTGGGCTTGCTTGGCCACGTTGCGGACCTCCGCGTCAAGATCGCTGCGGCTCATCGTATCGAGCTGAGTGACGATGGCTTCGGACGGTTGTTTTAACTTCAAAACCGCGAATACGGCGTACTTCCGTACTCGGGTATCAGTGTCGAGGAGCGCGCCGGCAAGTGCCTCGGCGACGCTCGGGTCGGCATCGCCAACGTTTCCCAGTTTGAGGACAGCTTGTCGGCGAGCCTGAGGTTTGGGGTCGCGAAGTGCGGTGACCCACCACTTAACCTCGCGCCCTCCAGCGAGCAGTGGACCTCGCTCTTCGCGGCCGCATCCCGACACGATCACGATTGTCGTTCCAACGGCGATTATCCGCGCAATGGATTTCATAGGAATCCCGGCCGACTCAAAGGTTCTCGGCATGGTGATGACGAATCATTCGAGGAGGTCACAAGGCTCTCGGTCGTGATGACCCCGAGGTGCTCAATACGAGTCTGAACTCACCACTTCCCCGCCGGCACGAGTGCCCAACGCCTGGAAGATGAGGCTCGTTGGCGTGTAGATCGTGGAACCATCGGGATTGACCCCTGCGTCTCCCGTGACATTCTTCAGGAAACGGACCGAGCCGTCGCCGAAAAGCTGATTAGCGCCGCCGGGATGGAAGCTGGATGAGTCATCAAGACCGGCATCGGCGTCCGAGTTGGTATTGAGCAGATGGCAGTGTGCGAGGACCAAGCAAGGAGCAAAGTAGGACGTTAGAGGAGACCCAGGACACGGGTTGAAAGGGCCTCGACGAATGAACCCGTTAGGGATGGCGCCCACCCAGGTTCCTTCGGCGTCGCCCCAGGCGCGTTCTTCGACCAGGATCGTCTGGCTCGTTCCGTCTGTAACGCCGGCGATCCGCGTGGCACTGTTGCGATAGAAGACGCCACGCGCCAGGCCGTCATTGTTCAAGCCGGTGGCCGTGTCGGAAGCGTCGTCACCGACCGACGCCGCATAGGAGCTGGGCGTGACCGTGGCCAGTGTGTTGCCGGTTCCGTCCTGAATCGGGAATGTCGGGATCGTAATCTGATCCGATGGGCAAACGAACGTCTTCACGCTGGTCTGGATCACCGTGGTATTGGCCGGCGCTTGTATCGGGAGCATGACGTTCATGGCCGCGTAAAGAGGAGCTTGCTCGAGTTGCGGCAGGATCATGGCCCCCCAACTCCATCCAGGAGACGTGTCGGTCTCCCCGTCCGTGTACGGTTTCGCCGCCAGGTATCCGGGAGGGAAGACCAACAACGCATCATGGTAGTTGTGCAGCGCCAGGCCGATTTGCTTGAGGTTGTTGACGCACTGCGCCCTCCTCGCGGCTTCACGGGCCGCCTGAACTGCTGGAAGCAGCAATGCGATCAAGACCGCGATGATCGCGATGACCACCAGCAGTTCGATCAGTGTAAATCCGCGCGACATGTGAGAATATTTCATGACTATTGCTCGGAACGGGCTTATTCGAGGGAATTTGTAGGCGCAGAACGAACCCGGCAGGCTCTCGATGAGGTTCGGAGCCCTTCCTCAAGCCTCGGCCATTGGCCGAGGCCGAAGGTTGTGATGTCTGTCTTCTTTCATGAAATCGGGCGATGGTCAAACGCCGGGACGAATGCCTCTCTTCCGCCTGGTTAGCCGGGCGCGAACTGACCAGGGACGATGGCAGTCGTCCCTTCGCGAGAACGAACGGTCTTCGCGTAGGCCAGGGAGGCACGTCGGCCCAAGGAACCGACCGTTCGACCGGCTCCCGCCGAAACTAACAGATTAAGTGCGATGCGAAGGAGAAGTGGGGGGGACACGCCAATCGATCGCAGACGGAGGACCGCTCAAAAATCGGACCTCTCCACGTCCAAGACTCGTGCGTGAAACTCGACTCCTACCCAACCACGAAAGGGGGGGATGTGAAGGCTCAGGTGGGAGTGATCAAGCTAGCGACAACGGCATGAATCGTTCCTAGAGTACCACTCTGCCGAACCGCGGGACCAGAGCTGTTCGGGAGATACTGAGATTCAATCTCAATCAGAATTAAGAGTTACCGCACGCTCGAGATGTAGTCAAGGGAGATGTGCGCAGAATTCTTGTCAGTTTTTGTAAATGTTCGCGGGCCTTTGCGTATCGGTGATGCATAACTCGTAGACTTCTCGCGAAATCACTCACTGCAAAGAGGCACGGTCCTGCGGCGATTGGCCACATCTTGGCCGCGCACTTCGCTCCTCCTGAGAATCGCGAGGCACGCAGGTTCGGCCGGCGCGAATCCTGTGGACTCCCCGTTTCAGGGAGGTAGTTTTCTGGTCTCCGAAATGTGGAAGACCAAGGATTTTAATAAGTGCGTGATTTGGTCTGTTCGATGCAACGACGCAGCCGCAGAAGTCTGTGCATGTGTGCGTCAATCTGATGTCATGCGAAATTCGAGGGGCCGCCCCTGGAAGTAAGTAGATCATTCAAAGTCGACAACCAGAGACTTGGTGGAACTGTCCAAGGGGTCCAGGACGATGATCTCGGTGTCGGCAAACATCTTGGCCGTCTCAGACTGTGGTTTTTGCGGTGCCTTTGCTCGTTTGCTTTTCGTGCTACGGTCACGGGATGTTCGCGCGGCCTTGCTGTTGTGACCTGGGTTGGGAGGGTTCGTACCGGGTTCGGCAGGAGCCGGGCTTTTCACCATCGAAACCGTATATTGCCCCGGGCGAATGGGAGGAAGGCGGAAATACCCCTTTTCGTCGGTACGTACCTCGATCTCAATCGAGTTGCCGCGAAATTTGAGAGGCGTTTCTTTGACAGGATAACCCCTCAAGTTCGCCGTGCCCGCCAAGACCACCAGGGGTTGAAGGGTGATGCCGGCCAAGGCAACCAGGAATGCGGTGGTTCCCAGGCCCGCCATCGTCAATGAGGCGGAAGATACCTGGTCGCGAGAACGAGAATGTTGCCATCGCGCAAGCAAAGCCAAGGCCGCCAAGCTAAGAAGTAGAATCAGCCACGGGTTTATGGACAGGCTTCCGAACCACACTGACGAGCTCTTCCCCATAAACACCTGGTAAACGCTAGAAATCCAAATCCCGATCATGGCGGTCAATAGCCAAAGATTTGTTCGGTCTGCGTAAACACCCAGGAGTAGCCAAAGGCCGGCAAGGAGCTCGATCTCTCCACAGACCATCAAAAGTAAAGAAGACAGATCGTCGGCTTGGACCGTTTCAAACGAGTCAGAGAGCAAGATGGCGCCGCCCATAAGGAACGCAATGCCGAGAAAGGCATGGATCAAACGCAAAGAACGATGATCAATAACGCCCTGCTGGGAGTTGCGAACCATAGGACGGGCCTCTTCGCTTCATTAAAATTATCGAGAATGTAGAATTGCTTTGGGAGTTTGTTGGACATCTCTCCCTAGCCAGTGTATCTCTTGAGATCGCATGATACCATAGCGTCATCGGCACCTTTAGGCGGATGGCTCTTCTCCTCGGTTCGACTAATAAGGCTGTTCGCTTTGCGCGGGCTTCATCGAGGCTCCGCGGGCTTATTGACGATGCCTGGTGGTGTTGTGGGACCTCCAAGGCATCGCGCAGGAAGAGTGAGCTCGGCCGTAATGTCAAAGGGACTCTGTGAAGTGTTGGGTCGATGTCTGGGGGGGGTGAGGAATGAGGACAAAGACCGTCTCTATCGCGCAGGGAACGTGTGATTTCGCGACGAGTGCGCAGTGTTGGGCCTCATGACTCGTGTTTAAGCGAGGCGAATATCGGGAACAAGTGTCTGGCTGGTAAGAAGAGCCCGCCTCCAAACTGAGCGGTACCCGGAAAATGCCGCGAATAGGGTCGAATCCTGGTCGCATAGGGGCTCACATGATGGAGGGGACACTCGAAAGGCAACGTGGCGTTTTTGATCGGAGAGGATCCCGCGATTCGAAAATGTGAGAAGTTGTGTGCGCCTCGTTAGTGATCTCGATGTGGATTTGGGCCGCCAGTTCGCAAGCTTGTTCGTAGCGAGGGTTGAGTCTTTCGGCTGGGCTTTCCATGGTGGGTACTCGCCTTCATTCATCGCCTAAGATCCTCTGAGCTGATGAGTAGGAATGCGGCCAGAAGGGTGCTCGGCAAAACGGGGGCGAAGAAAAAGGGGGTTCCTTGTGAGTGCCGGATGCATGTTTCACGCATGGGTCGGGATGGTATAAAATAAGCTCGACAATCCTTTCGTGCGGCCCTCGGTTCATTGGCGGTTTGTAGGCAAAACGGCCGTCTGGAGCTCGCGGCTCGGTAGGGCGTCGTCGCTACTAAGCGATAACGGAGGTGGAGACCCCGGAGAGGAGGGCTAGGCTCGCTCTACTGAAGGGGGCTTGCGCGGTGACTTTGTGAACGGCTTTCGCAGTATGGCTTGGTCCCCCATCTGCGAAGCTGTGGTTCGTTAAGGATTCTTAGGGAAAAGTCGTTCCGTCCTCGATAGGTGAACTCATGGCTGAGGCCGAGCAGCTTCGAATCGACGCGTCTTCCACAAAGCAAGGCCGTACGCCAAATGTTTTGGCTAAGGGGTTGGCGGTCACTTTGATCGTGGCGAATCTGGCCTTCGTGACGTATGGAAGTTATCAAAGATTTGTAACTATTGGTGAGTCTAAGGCTCTCGTGACGGGCGTCGACCATTGTCTGAATTGGGATTTCACATTATTTAATCGGACTCCTCCTTTAGCACGCATATTAGCAACATTTCCCATTCTTCCCTCAGAGCCTACGGTTGAGAAGACGTGGGATCGTACGCAATGCCCTAATCTGGACTTATGGTTGCAGCTCGAGGATCGAGTCGCCAGCGATTTCGCCACGAGAATGCTGCCCGATAATTATCTGGATATGGTCCGTTTGTCTCGTTTGGCCGGATGTGGTTGGTGGTTGATCGGGGCGTGGGTCATCGTCGGATGGGCTCGGAGATTGTATGGGGGAGCGGCTGGGGGGTTAGCTCTGGTTCTTTGGGCGTTCGGCCCGAATATCGTTGCCGCTGAGGGGGCTATCGACTCCGCTTTGCCGGCGGCTGTAATCGTCGCCTTGGTTACGTATCATTTTGGCTCCTATCTCCGTGAGCCTCACTGGAAGAAGGTTCTGGGACTTGGCTTCCTGTTCGGCCTCGCCTTGCTCATGGATTACCTTTTAATCGGTTTGATCGTCGCCCTTTTGATTCCTTGGGTCGTAAGTCGAATTCGCCGGGGACGTGAAGGAACTAGCCTTGCCGGCATTACGCGCGGAATCAGACGAGCCGCTCTCGCGGGTCTTTTGTGCCTTTGGGTGATTCATTCAGGGTATGGGCCGCACTTGGGTTGGCAGCCACTGAAGGATTTTCGATTCGACAGCCGTGCCTTGGCCGGGAAGACCCCTTCAGGGCGTACTGGACTCCACGCGGAGCCGTCCCATAATCGGTTCGAGGGCACCAAGCTTGGTGATTTCGTGATTCCCGCTCCCGCCGATTATGTGAGCGGATTCGACCGTTGGCTGGCTGGGGTTGAAGGCGTGGATCGAGAGCGCACGCCGGGAGCACGATCACCTCGTTTTCTTATAACAGCTCAGTTGATTGCAGCCCGAGTGCCCCTTGGGATTTTGGCGATGATCCTTTGGGCTGCCGTTCTAGCGATACTCAGGCCCGACGAAAAGGTATCGACCATTGAGAAGTTGACTCTAGAAATGCCCATCGTGTTATTCCTGGCGTGCATGGGGATTGGTGCGGATCTTCTCGCGCCGGAACGTGGGCTGGTTCTGATTGCCCCCTTTGCGATTGTTGGTATAAGTCGATTGGGGCAATATTGTCTTCCGTGGCGGTGGAAAACAGGATCGGCCGTCGTTGCGCTCACCTCTTGGGCGGTTGTTAGCAGCCTGGTGGGTTCCTGGGGCGGACGAGCCTATTTGAATGAAGCGGCTGGTGGTTCGGATAGCCTTCAGGCTCAATCCATTTATGGAACGCGAGATGGCGGAGCAGATCTCCTGGCGTTGATAGCCTGGGTCAAAAAGCATCCCGAGGCGCGTTCCTTAGGAATTGCCGTCAACAATGCGGTCGATCTCAAGCCCTTCGGCTTGGCCGGAGTTCGGCCGCCGATTAATCCTGGTCCTGAGCTCGCGAGGCAACCGGGTTACGATCCCCATTTTGGGCCATTCCCCGGCTACTACGCGATAGACCTCGGAAATCTGGAGCTGGAAGGATACGCTTATTTTCGACGCTTTCGTCCAATCGCCAAGATTGGATCGGCCATTGCCATCTACCACGTGACGAGGGAAGGAGCGGAGCGGGTGCGGCGCGAGCTGAACCTTCCTCCTCTCGAGCGCTTACCCTCGGCTTCGGCTCAGCAACACGGATTTTTGCAACGTACCTTTCGGGGGACGAAGGGGGATGACAGTTACTACACCGTCTTTGTTCCCTACAGCTACGCGGGGGATCGCCCTTATCCGTTGATCCTATTCCTTCATGGGTTCGGAGACAGGGGTTCGGATGGGGACCAGTATCTTAAAGTGGGGTTGCCCGTAACGGTGAAAGCAAAGCAGCATGTTTTTGATTTTATTGCGGTATTTCCTCAAAGTCCTGCCGGACATTGGACTCCGGATTCCTGGGATGCCAAGCGAGCCTTGGCCATTCTGAAAGAGGTCGAAGGGGAGTATCATGTCGATCGAAAGCGGATCTATCTAACGGGACTCTCCAGCGGAGCGAGCGCGGTGTGGGAGTGGGCCGTTCGTTACCCCAATCGCTGGGCGGCGATTATTCCAGTCGCGACGGGGGGCTGTGATGCTCAGCTAGCGTCGCGGGTTAAGGATATTCCCTGTTGGTGCTTTCACAACGTGAATGACGTTTCGAGCCCGGCGGCTGCGCCGATTGCCATGGTCACGGCCATGCGCCGCGAAGGGGGATCGCCCCGATATACGGAGTTCTTCCGGCCCGCCGTGACACCGCAAGATAAACACAATGCTTGGGACGCAGCTTATGGAAAGCCCGAATTATATGAATGGCTTTTGCAGCAAGAGTTGCCCGAGTCTGGCAGCCGACAAGACAGCAAAGATAAATTGTAAGAGAGAGCGTGAGTATGCTTGGGCCAAGAAGTCAGCGCAAGGTCCATGGTCGAAGGGTTTGCGGGCGTTCTCGCGGATGTTGAGGAGTTTGATGGCCTTGGTGCGAGATTCCGTCGTCTTTCCATTTTACGAGATAGCTAGAGGCCGACCCATGAAAACGAATCGAAAGCGCGGCATGACGCTGATCGAGCTCCTTGTGGTCATTAGTATTATCGCGCTCTTGATCGGGCTATTGCTGCCGGCGGTTCAACAGGCTCGTGAAGCGGCACGGAGGAGCCAGTGCACGAATAACCTCAAGCAAATCGGCCTTGCGTTAGCGAATTATGAAAGCACCTATGGTACTCTCCCTTGGGGAATGGGATCCTGGGAAGGCTACGAATTTTCCACGCACATCACACTTCTGCCCTACTTGGAACAGTCGCCGATTTATAACGCCTACAATTTTCAGAGCGTCCGAGTTTCAGGGAAAGTCCAGGGGCCGTTTTACAATCGCCCGGCTCAGAACACTGCGCTGGATGCTTCCGTTGATCTCTTCCTGTGCCCCTCTGACATCAACCGCTACGTCGGTCCGGGGACGGGCCGGAATAACTACATGGGATGTGCGGGGTCGGCTCCGAACTCGTTTCTGGGGGGCACTGGTCGGGGCGTGATGGCGGATGCAACTCAGGCAAACGGCCCGGCCGGCGGGATCTTTTTGATGGTCGGTGGTAATAACCAGCAAAATAGTACCACCCGGCTTGCGGCCATTCGTGACGGAACCAGCCAGACCGCGGCGTTTAGCGAGCGTGTTAAAGGAATTGGAGCAACCGCCGCGGAAATTGACCTCCTTAAACCCACTTCGCAAGTGATGATCGCACCTGATCCAGCGCCTGATGACGTTTCCCCAGAGCCGTTTCAAAAGATGTGCCTCAGCCTTTCGCCGATGAGTCCCGGGGTGAGTCCGGCGTTTTTCGCCGATCCGTCCGGTTCCAGTTGGTTCGAGGGTTATTCTTTTTGCACACGATATAATCATGTCATGAAGCCCAACACATGGGGGTGTGCCATCGATTCTTTCCCACATGCGTTTGGATACGGGGCGTTACCTGCCTCGAGCCGTCATCCTGGTGGCGTCAACGTGCTTTTTGCAGACGGTTCGACACACTTCATCAAAGACACGGTCTCGAACAATGTCTGGTGGGCATTGGGTACGAAGGCCGGTGGAGAAGTGGTCTCTCAGGACGCGTTCTGAGTTCCGGTGCGGCATGAACGTGGTAGCACTTCCGCACGTCCGAGATTGGCCGGTATAGCCGCGCCTGCCGGCCTCTCAGGGACTCTTGACGCTTTTGAAGTGCCGATGAAGTCCTTCTGAGATCGTTGAAGACACAAGGTGCCCGTAAGAGCCCCTAGCTCAACGACTCACGCTGGACATCCCTTAAGCCAGGCGCGTCATCAAGAAATGTCTTGGATGGCCCCTGCGGTCCCTACTAGCGAGCCTAGAGTTTCGAGGCCTTTTTACAATGGCTTTGGCCTCTCCACATCCCGTCGCTTGCGGGGCGCGGCGCGATCAATAGCCGCCCAACCTTGCGTTATAGGGTCCTGAAGCGAAAAAGGACCGTTGATGCTAACGCCGATCTCCGTGTGCCGGACCGATTGCCGCCGTGATCCTTTCCGTGAGAAGAATCCGGCCGAGTGTCGAGATATGACCCGACCGCCAAGGCGAAGCGAGAACTCCGCGAAATGGAAGACGATCGCTGGCAGGCAGTCGACGCCGCGTGGAGAAAACCCGAGCAGCTACGGCAACTTCAGGATGCGTGTTGGGTTCCGGCCACGAAGAATGCGTTCCCGACGGCAAGTCGAAAACCGAGGCCGGCTTCGCGTAAGATGGTAGCGGCCTGGGCAAGGGGGCTACACCATGACGGTCAGCGGTCATCATAGGGATGCCGAGGGGTGGCTGGCTTAGGCCATTGCGGTGCAATTCTCGATGCAGGAGAGGTTCGATGTCGAAGGGGACGTCAACTCACTCGCGGATTGTGCCCACTGGATGAAGTTCGCATTCACGGCGATGATCGAGGAGGTCTCGATCGACTTGAACGGACTTCATTCGTGGCGCAAACCGGAAAGACGACGTCCGTCTATTCTCTCAGACAAGGAAATCGTGCCATGCGAATACGAACAAACTCGGCCGCCGCTTTCCTCCTCGTCGGCATGGTTTTCGGCTGGCTGGTGACGTCTAGCCAGCAGGCTCTGGCGCAGGTCAAGGATGGCCGCTCCCAGGTTGCCGATGGTGGCCAATTGCCCAAGCTCGATCCTGTCTTCAACGGCAAGATCGGTGAGACGATTAAGGACTCGCGGCCAAACTATCCGCCGCCGGTGAAAGCTCCAAAGGGAGCGCCCAACGTCCTGCTCATTCTGCTCGACGATGTGGGCTTCGGCATGTGCGGCGCATTTGGCGGCCCGGTTCCCACACCGCATATGAATAAGCTCGCGAACAACGGACTTCGCTATACGCACTTCCACACAACGGCTCTCTGTTCGCCGACGCGAGCGGCGCTGCTTACCGGCCGCAACCACCACAGTTGCGGTACGGGGGTCATCATCGAGATGGGCACGGGCTACCCCGGCTATACCGGGATAATACCGCGGACGACCGCGGTGGTGGCGGAGACTCTCCGCGACAACGGCTATGCCACCGCCATGTTCGGCAAAGCACACAATACGCCCGAGGTGGAGATCAGTCCGGCCGGACCGTTCGATCGCTGGCCCAACGGCCAGGGATTCGATTATTTCTATGGCTTCAATCAGGGGGAGACGAGTCAGTACTACCCGGTGCTCTATCGGAACACGACCCCGGTGAATGCTCCGAAGACTCCTGAGCAGGGTTACCACTTCATGGCCGACATGACTGACGAGGCCATCGCCTGGACCCAGAACACTCGGGCCGCCAACCCGGACAAACCGTGGTTCGCGTACTATAGCGCCGCAGGTGTTCACGCCCCGCACCACGCTCCGGCCGATTGGAGAGCAAAGTATGTAGGAAAGTTCGACCACGGCTGGGACAGGCAGCGCGAGTTGACCTTCGAGCAGCAGAAGCGGCTAGGCGTGATCCCAGCCGATGCCAAGCTGACTCCGAGGCCGAAGGAGATCCCCTCGTGGGACGATCAACCGGCTGAGGCGAAGAAGGTCTATGTCAAGCTCATGGAGAATTACGCCGCCTACATGGCGTACACCGACGATCAGATCGGCCGTCTCATCGACAGTCTTACGCGGGCCGGCGAACTTGACAACACGCTGGTGATGTACGTCGTGGGAGACAATGGCCCAAGCGCTGAGGGTGGGTTGGAGGGAACGTTCAACGAACTCGCCAGTTTGCTTGGCTTCAACCCCGGGCTGGCCAGCATCGTCAAGCGGATTGACCAGATCGGTGGASCGGAGAGCGAGCCCCATGTCCCGGTCGGTTGGGCATGGGCAATGGCGACCCCGTTCCAATGGACCAAACAGGTTGCATCGCATTTCGGCGGCACCCGGAACCCGATGATCGTCCATTGGCCGAAGGGGATCAGGGCGCGCGGTGAACAGCGGCACCAGTTTCACCACGTCATTGACGTGGTTCCAACGATCCTCGATTGCTGCGGGATTCCCGAGCCGAAGGTTGTCGACGGCATTTCCCAGAAGCCGATCGAAGGCGTCAGCATGCGATACACCTTTGATGATGCAAAAGCCAAGAGCAGGCGGACGACGCAGTATTTCGAGATGATGGTGAACCGGGCAATCTACAAGGACGGTTGGCTCGCGTGCAGCCGGTTTGGAGTTCCGTGGAATATTGCTGGCCGCGGAGGGGATTTCCTGAAGGCTCCTTGGGAACTCTATCACGTCGAAGCGGATTTCTCGCAGGCCGACAACGTTGCGGGAGAGCACCCGGAGAAGCTGAAGGGGCTCCAAGCTTTGTTCTTGGAGGAAGCGAAGAAATATAACGTGCTCCCGTTGGACTCGCGAATGGCGGAACGGCTCGACTCGCGCAATCGTATTGCCGGTGAACCGAGGAGAAGTTGGACGTATTACGGCAACAGTGTCAGGCTGCCGGAGCCGATCGGTCCCTTGGTCTATCCCAATTCACATAAGATCACGGCGGAACTCGTGATTCCCGAAGCGGGTTGTGAGGGGGTCTTGGCGTGCGCTGGGGGCCTCTCCGGTGGCTGGACCCTCTATGTCAAAGAGGGCAAGCTCGCCTATCACTACAACTTTGCCGACTTCGAGTTCTACCACACGGAGGCCAAGGAAGCATTACCGACCGGTAGAGTGACGGTGACGTTGGACTATGCTTCCAAGGGGACACCAGCGGGAAACACCATCAGCGACGGGGCCGCCGTGAAACTGAGCGTCAACGGCAAGGTGGTCGCGAATGGTGAGACGAAGAGAGGGATGTTCCGCCACGGCGTCGAGCCGTTTGAGGTCGGCCGCGATTCGATTTCGCCCGTCAACGCGGACTATAAATCGAAGGGAACGTATCCGTTCACGGGGAAGATCGACAAGCTCGTGATCGAGTTGAAGTGACCTGTGACAGTTTCTCCCTTCGGGCCGGCTCGAAGAGGAAGTCGGTCAGATGCGGCCCCTCCAGCCCAGAGAGGATACCATAGCGCAAGAGCCCTTGGCATTGTTCCAAGGGCTCTTGCTTTTGGACCTTCAAATAGGTTGCTGCAACGATGGTGCGTTATGCAGGGAATTCGTACTGAGAGAAGCCCGTGAGCGAGCTGGCCGCCATGAGCCGTTTTTCGAGAATCAGGCCGAATGAAGTGAGGGCTTCTTCTGGGTAAAGCGGGCCGACCGCCACAACGCCAGCCTGTCCATCCAGTATTCGACCAAGACTCCCAGGGTCGCCACTCCATATCTCATGCTGTTTTTGAAGTTGATGCTGCTGGCTTCTGGGAAGTACCTTACGGGCATGGGAATGTCGCCTATTCGGAAGCCAGCTCGCGTAGCTTGAGCGAGGAGTTGTGTGTCAAAAACAAAGTTATCCGAGTTGCACTCGAAAGGGATCCGTTCCAGAACTTCACGCCGATAAACGCGAAATCCGCTATGGAAATCGCCGAGATTTTGCCCCAGAGCCACGTTCTCAACGGCGGTCAGGACGCGATTACTTAGGTATTTGTACATGGGCATTCCGCCATCCATGGTTTCGCGGCGCGACCGGATTCGATTACCGAGAACGATGTCGCAAATGCCGAGTTCAACAAAGGCGACGGCATGGGGAATCAGCCGGCTATCATACTGGTAGTCCGGATGGATCATGACAATGATATCCGCCCCCCGATCCAGCGCGTGGCGGTAACAGGTCTTTTGATTGCCGCCGTAGCCCCTGTTTTGCGGGTGGACGACGACGGTTAACCCCATGGTTCTTGCCAATTCCACGGTGCGGTCAGAACTGCAATCGTCGACAAGAATGATTTCGTCAACGCATCCCTCCGGGATATCCCCAAGCGTTGCAGCCAGAGTCTTCTCTGCGTTATAGGCTGGCAGGACCGCGGTCACAGAGGATTTGCGGACGAGGGCGTCTGAACCTTTCGGCCTCAGAATCTGCTGAACGTCGACGGCATCTTGCTTTAGCTGCATTGCTGTTCCCCTCCGTATGGCAGACGAGATGGGACGTTACCTTTCTAGGTCGGGAATCTCGGTTTTCGGCATTCCTGGTCGACTATCGTTTTCGTTTCAAGAGAACCAACTTCGGACCCGACGCGGGAGTTGCAAAGAAATGATGCTTCGGGTCGGGGTTGGTCCCTAGCATATGGTCGAATTTCCGAAGCGAGACAATACTGTAGATATGATTCTCAACAAGTTTGGCAATCCGGGTGTCGACATCGCCGTCCTTTCCCGGCACGTTGCTCATGATCCACCGGCGTTTGATCAGCCAATCCGCAGTTTCCGGCAGCTTTCTCCCTTCCAAACCACCTGCGACGCGGAGCTTTGTGTAAAACTGAAGCGGCAGATCATCGTAGGTAGTAAGCACGGTGTCCGATCGACTTGCATGAGCATTCAAGTACTGAGCAATGACATACTCGGGGGCATCAAAGTGGTGGGTCACCTCGTAGAGGAAGCCCAAAAGCGGGAAGCGGACGGGCCCCAGAGAAGGGAATGGATCAGCCGGCGTTGTCGCGGGTTTGTCGATGTAGCCCAAAGGAATCTTGTGAAGGACGTCGCTGGTGATGACCACGGCCATCAGCAAGAATCCCACCGCCGCATTGATCCGGAATGCCATGGCTGTGACCACGGCCAAAAGAATGCTTACGACCGGCAGTAACATCGTCAGGTAGCGGAATTCGAGCCAAGGACCCGTAGAAAGATAAGCAACGTACAGAACCGAGATGGCTACCAGGAACAAGACAGGGCGTTTCCGCGAGTCGTTTGGCCCAAGAATCGTTCGGGCCGCGATGAGCCCGCAGAGGAGCAGGAAGAACAAAGGAAACGGTAACATAAAGGTAAAGTAGTCGCAGAGATAGTAGTAAAACTGGCGAATGGATGAGGAGAATGAGAATGATTTTGATTTGTTGAGGATTTGAAACAGGAAGAAGCCAGGGAGAACGAGGGCGGCGATCGCCGTGTAAGACAAGAAGAGTTTCAAGAAGATCTCACGCTTGGCTTCTAACTTTGAGAGAGGAATTGCCAGGAGAATGCATAGGAGCAGGCCGATCGCGACGAAGTAATTGGTGTAGAAGAGGAGAACTGCGGTTACCACGAACCAAGCAGTCGAATACTTTCTTCCGGCTTTGAGACCTTCCAGAGAGAGAAGCATGCCAAGGAACGCACAATAGGCTGGCGCACACCAACGCGCCTGCCTCACGTGGAGAAGAAACGGGACCGAGACGGTCAAGTAGAAGGCGCTCAATCGAGCAATCGTCAAAGAATTGGTCAATCGCAAGGCAAACAAATAGGTCAAAAATACGGCGAGGAGGCCCAAGGTCGCAAACGGTAGGCGGGCAGCAAGCGTGTTCACGCCGAATAGCGAGAAGGATCCGGCGGTCACGTAGAACTGCACCCAGGGGGACCATCGCCAAAGGAAATAGGGGAGTCGCGATCCGGCAACAAACTCTTTGCTGGCTTCTTGCGAAACGACATTCTTGCCGTCGAAGCCGATCGGTACCCCGTGCTTGAGGATGCTCTTGGCCAAAAGAGCGGTCTCCGCTTCATCTTGCCATAGGTACCGACCGTCGAGAGACCAGAAGAGGAGAAGGGCTGCCGCGATGAGCGTCGCCGCCAAGACCGGATCTCGGTACTTGGGGTGAGGCAACGCCGCTGATGTGGATTCCGCTTTCATATTCTCGGGTCCCTTCCCACCGATCCGGAGCTTGTCACTAGGCCGTTGAGCTAAAATCTCTTATTCCACATTCTTTAAGGATGCTATTCCCGCGCAAGCAGCAGAAATTTCCATTCGCCAGGGACGAGCCACAAGAAATAGGGTTGGGAATCGAGAACAACGGTGCCGTCCTGCTTGGAGAAAGCCAGGGCGTACTTTCCGGTAAGGTGCGGGAGCCGGCCGCGATTGAAAAGGAGCATCAGGCCTCGTGGTGGCGGAAGCGGTCCTTTAGGAGCAATTCCTCCAGGGGCATACCAACTGTCCCACTCCAATCCACCTTCAATCGTGGATACCGGGATTCCCCGCTCGAGAGCCCGTTGGCCAAGCTGCCAACGGGCCGAGTTCCAAGCCAGCCAATCGTGCATCAGCCCCGCGGAGCAAACTGCAAGAAGGGCGAGCATGGGCAGGCCAAACTTCCAATGAATGCGCAGAGCCGATGGGTTGGCGATGACCAAGGCCCCAGGCAAGAGCACGAGGAGGTAGCGGTCATACAGGGTTGGCGAGATCATGAGCAACAGGCCGTGAAGCGTCGAGAAAAGTATGAGCGGCGAGGCGAAGATCGTCCGCCCGAGGCGTGCCGCCAGCCGGTCGAGAAGCGCGGCACCCGCCGCGCAGCCCATGATCGTCAGGAATGCCTGGCCGCTCCGGCCTATCATTAGCGGTCGATCACCGACAACGTAATTGCCGCTCTCAAGTGTGCCCCAAAGAGTAATGATGTTTTCAAGATAAGGAAACAACCCGCGATGGTAGGCATGGTTGGTGAAAAGCTGACGACCAAAGTGAAGGCAGGCATAGGCTCCCCCCGCCATCATGAGGAGGCCGAGCGTGAACCATCGCCAGGACACGATCCCCGGACGTAGTGTGAGAAGAGGGAGGGCGGAGAGGCCTAGATACAGAGTTCCGGCAAAGAGCAGGACGAAGACGTGCTTCACAGAGGGAAAAACCGGGCCGAGCGGTACAGAATCGGGATGCGCGGCGAACCATGAGTTCGTGGCGATTCCTATCACGACTGGGATGACGACACCAAGGAGCCAAACGGCTCGTTTTCTCAATGCTTCGTCTTGAAGAAGAAGCAAACCGGCGGTTACGGGAACCAAAATCGTATTTTGACGTGTTATGGCCGCAAACGAAGCGATCACCGTGCCGGCCGACAACCACGCGAAGCTGTAATTTCGCAGGGCGCGCACATACAGGTCGAGCGCAACCAGCGAAAACGCCAGCGCCGGCACGTCCGACATGAAGGTTCCGGAAAGCAGAAAATAAAGGGGATTGAGTGCAAAAATCGCCGCGGCAAAACTTGCCTCTTGAGATGAGAAGCTAGTCTCACGCCTCAGTAAATCGTAGAGAGCAAGCGTCCCGATCAAAGAAAGAGCGATGGTGGTGAGTCGCAACGCGACATGGCTTTGGCCTGTCATTCGGATGACAGGATAAGACAGGAGCCACTGACCCAGGAGCGGCATCGACCCCTGGCGATAATAATGGATGCCCTCGCCCCGCGTGAACGCAAAGGCGCCTTTGCTATATGCCCAGTCGTCGTTGAGAGGAAACTCTTGTTGCTTAGGGGGCAGAACGGAAAAAATGAGGCCCCACAAGAGAATGGGCACAGCGACCGGAAGCAGGGCAAAACCATTTTCTTTAAAGAACATCATCAGCAATCGTTTCTAAGAGTTACGAAAATGAGAAAGCGTCTTCTGATTCGCCCCATCAAACATCAGGCAATGATCGAGAAGCGAGTCGTTTCCTCATAATTTTAACGAACTCCGCGTGTTTCCGTCGGTGAAGACGGAAACATGCGCGAACGATAAGGAAGTGGATTTAAAGTCCATGTTCCGAGACTGGAGAGGCGCCTCATTTCGGCAAAGCGGGGGGAGCCGCTTCCGACTTTTCATCAGCACATAGAAGTGTTCGTGGTGACGACTTTAGATCCACGGGCCTCCCCGAGAACTTCACATGGATCGCATGTGCATTGCCATCGCAGAGCTTTAGAGGGGGGACCATTTCAAAAGCATGTTTGCCGTTACCATATCCTGCGTCAGCCAGGTCTTGTCGAAACTTGTCGGCAACGAGGACGATCACGAATTTGTCACCATCGTAGATGTCTACCTTAACCGGCTCATTCGGCTTCTTGGGATCCCATGCCCAGCCTCGGATACTCTGGCAGTCGGCGGTATCGAAGGTTCCGTCTATCCGCTCCTGAGGAGTTCGTGAGGCATCGTCCTCGGTGCAAATGAGCGGCTGCGGGGATGTACGCAAATCAACGTTCGTACCCGCGAACTTTGCATGGAGAGTATGAGAGTTGCCGTCCAGTAATTCTTTGGGAGGAGTGATTTGGAACGAGTGTTTGCCGTTACCAAACCCGAGATCCGCAAGATCCTTTCGAAACTTGTCGGCGGCGACGGTAGTGATGAGGCGGTCTCCATCGAAGATCTCGACCTTAATTGTCTCGTCAGGATTCTTGGGGTCCCAAGCCCATCCGTGGATTGCCTGGCATTCGATGGGCTCAAATGTGCCGACCTTCTTCGCAGGGTTGGCTTCCGCCTCGGCAATCCAGGTAGCCCGCGATGACTCAACATCCGCTGCCGGTGCGTTGGCCGATTCGGTCTCGGGCTCAAGACTGGAATCGGGCTTACCACAACTCATCAGCAGGAAAGGTAGAATAATCCCGATGCGTCTTGTGGTTTGAAGGACACACGTCCGCATTCCATTCTCCCGAAATCGAAGTATTGGTAGCCCTGGAAGTATAGAGATATCTTGAGATAAAATTAATTGGATGTAAATAGTGTAAGTGTGGCTCGCCTGGAAGGATTGTTACCAACGAACTGAGCAGATCAGACAAGACAATAGATTTTATTATCAAAGATATCGGTGTCAGAAAGCGCAATCAATTGGCGACGTTTCTTTTCGCACCAAATTCCTGGCGCCTATTGAGGTCTGTCGGACTTTACGACCCTTAACTTCACCGCTCAAACCTCAAGGCTGACCGTCGACTGCAGGCGCATGTGCTGACGATAGTCGATCCGGCGTGAATTCGCCAGAGGTTAGTTTATTTAGAGAGCCGGTTTCTCTGGCTCCATAAGCCTCTGGCATGTCGTTGCCGGTTTCGGACGTTTAGAATGGAGCAACGGTTGACGACGTCGTGAAACGGATTCGTGAAGACAAACGTGATATCAAAGAGAAAACCATTGGGATCGGCTCTTAGGACGAACACAATCACGGATGACAAGGGGCGTAATCCGCCTTCCTACCAGAGGCCTCGCCTTTGACGAGATCGTGGTCAAAGTGCTCTTTCTCGGCCATCCGCGCCAGAAAGGATGCCGTTGCTTCTGATCTTCCCATGAGCACTTCCGCAACGGAGCGCACGCCAGGATCCGGGTGATGTATCTCGTCTTTCGCACTTTAGGAGGTTTTTGGGCCCTTGAGGCTGATCGCCTCATTCGGTGTGAATGGTGATAGCCTGCTCATGACGTTGTGAGGCTCGTCCGGCGAAAAGTGCAACTCACCGCATGAGTAAGAATGAGGCGACGATCTGCTTAACTTGGTCGCACCAAAGTCGATCCGATCGCTGCAACCTCACACGTGTCCAAAGACTCGGCGAGGCTCCGCCCCGGGCGTCGAGTGGCGTGTGAGCCCGGCCGCGGGCCCAGGAGTCGACCTTGGCCATTTGCCTTCAATCTTTTAGACGGGGTGGGCTCCCTTTTTTCCTTCCACGCGCGTTGTGGCTCGGACTGGGAAATCGGATGCAAAGGGGGCTCAAAGATCTCTTTCGCCATGATGACGAGCAGGGTCATTCGATTGGGCCCTGCGCTTATGTGCGATTCGTTTCCCTTTGAGGCGGCTTGCTTACCTCAAGTTGTGGGTTCTTAGGAATAGGAGGTAGCAGAAACTCTTTTCCATTTTCTCGATGGGGAGCCTCGTGGTGTCGTTGTGGATACAGTGGTCGAGGTCGATAGCGTGTGGAGACTCGCCCAAAAGGTGCTGAGATGGGATCAGGGAGTTGGTCGTTTCCCTAAGGTTGGGGATCTAGCGGCGCACTGCGGTGTTGCCGTACCTTAAAACACACAGAGTTCATGCTGAGGTTAATCGCGGTATCCAGGGGTAGCGAGGGCGCGGAACAATGCGACCGGCTGCTGGCGGCGACATTCGCCCAATCGAGGAGCACCGCGATTACCTTTTGCTGCTGGTTCGACTCCAGATTGGTTCGCGTCTACGGGCGAAGCTGGACGCTTCCGATATCGTGCAGCAAGCGATTCTCCATGCTCATGAGAAACGCGACCAGTTTCGAGGCCGTACCGAGGCGGAGTGGCTGGCCTGGCTTCGGACGATCTTAGCGAACGCACTAGCGATGGCGGCTCGGCGATTCGACGCCCAGGCGCGAGATCCTGGGCGGGAACGATCGCTGGAGGCTGAGCTTGAGCGTTCTTCGTCGCGGCTCGAGGGGCTGCTCGCCGCCGATCAGACCTCGCCGAGTGAGCGCGTGGTCCAGGGGGAAGATCTCCGACGGCTTGCGCGGGCCCTCAGCCGCCTTCCGGAAGATCAGAGGCAGGTTGTGGAGTTGCACTACCTGGAGGGAATGATGGTGGCCGACGTGGCAGAAAGGATCGGCCGCACGCGTCCGGCCGCTGTCGGCCTGCTTTTTCGGGGGCTGAAGAGGCTCCGCGAATTGCTCCGTGATGCGGGGGAGTGGAGCGATGGCGAGTGAACTCACCAATGACTCCGCTTGGGAGGATCAGCGCAACCAGATCCTCCTGGCCTATGTTGAGGCTCTTGAACAAGGCCGCGAACCCGATCGCAGCCAGTTCTTGGCGGCGCATCCTGAGCTCCGTACCGACCTGGAAGCCTTCCTTGCAGACCATGACGAGGTGGCGCGGCTCACGGCGCCTCTTCGGGCTGCGAGACGGGATGAAGCCCATGCCTTAGGAGGAGCTCCTCGGCAGGATCCGGAGGGTTCTCCCCCGGCCTTTGGCGAGTTGGGTGACTTTCGGCTGCTGCGAGAAGTGGGACGAGGGGGGATGGGGGTTGTTTACGAGGCCGAGCAGATCTCTCTGAGGAGACGGGTCGCGCTGAAGGTCCTTCCGTTTGCCGCGGCGATCGATGCCCGGCGTCTCCAACGTTTCAAGACGGAAGCCCTTGCGGCGGCCCACGTGCAACACGAGAAGATCGTGCCGGTGTACGCGGTTGGATGCGAGCGCGGGGTCCACTACTACGCGATGCAGTTTATCGATGGGCAGAGCCTCGCGGCGTTGATCGAAGGTCTACGTGCGCTTTCCGAAGAGCAGCGCGGTCACGCGCTCGATACCGAGACGGCATCGGGACGTTCCGATTTACTTTCGGAAGAAGGGGCGGCCTCCGCGACCACGACGATTTCACGTGAGCGGTCGGCGGACCGCCGCCGCTACGTGAACCGTGTGGCCGGGCTAGGGCGGCAGGCCGCCCTGGCGCTCGAGTACGCTCACCAGGCGGGGATCGTGCATCGAGACGTCAAGCCGGGGAATTTGTTATTGGACCTTCGCGGGCAACTTTGGGTGACCGACTTCGGCCTGGCCCAAGTCACCGGAGACGTCGGCCTCACGATCACGGGGGAGATGCTCGGCACACTGCGTTATGCGAGCCCTGAGCAGGTTCTTGCCCGGCGCGGAATCGTCGATCACCGTAGCGACGTTTACTCACTCGGTGCCACACTCTATGAATTGCTCACGCTCAAGCCTCCCTTCGACGGACGCGATCGGAATATTTTGATTCGACAGATCGCCGACGAGGAACCGGTGTCTCCCCGTTCCTTGGTGCCGTCAATTCCGCCCGAGCTAGAAACCATCGTTCTGAAGTCCCTTCGCAAAGAGCCGGCCGATCGCTATGCGACAGCGCAGGAAATGGCCGACGACCTGCAGCGATTCCTTGACGGCCGCCCGATCTATGCTCGTCGGCCAACCTTCTCGGAGCGTTTGCGGGCGTGGTCGCGGCGCCATCCGACGATTGTTGGGTCGGGGGTGGCGGCGTTGATCCTTCTTACGGCAGCGTCGCTGGTGAGCACCCTCATCGTTCGCCGGGAGCAGGCAAAGACTTTGGCCGAACAGAAAAAGGTGGAAGGGGCCTACTTGCGGGAGCATCAGCGAGCCGAAGAGGCTGAAGCACGGTTCCGCCTCGCTCGCCGGGCCGTCGACGAGTTGATCCGAGCCAGTGAGGAGGAACTTGCTCACCGGCCAGGTACGGAGGGGTTACGAAAACGGCTCCTTGGCTCGGCACTCTCTTACTATCGCGAGTTCATTGCTGAGCGGCAAAGTGATGCGGATGTGCAGGCTGAGTTGCACGACACCACGCGGCGGGTTGAGACGATTCTTGGGGACCTGGCGGTGCTTCGCGCGGCGGGGCAGCTTTACTTGCTCATTCAACCGGCCGCTCTCGACGACTTGCAACTCGATGAAGGGCAAAGGAAGAAAGTCGCCGACCTGTCAGCGCGGGCTGCCGCCCGCTGGACGAAGACCTTTGGCGATCCTCCACGCCTGCCACCCCCCGCCGAGCGAGTAAGGATTGCTTTGGAGCAGGCTCGCGCCAACGAGTCGGAGGTTGACGCGATCCTGACCTCGGTGCAGCGCTTCCGGCTTCGCCAGATCGCCCTTCAGTCGGAAGGACTCGCCGCCTTCCGGGAGCCGGAGGTCGTTGAGGCCCTTGGCCTATCGCATGGCCAGCGCGAGCAGATTCGCGGGATCGAAGATGAGGCCTTCTTCGGCCAGATCCGCCCGCGGCGATCAGGCGAAGCCCATGAGGATATCGGCCGTGCGGCGATGGCACGGGTTCTCGCGATCCTGGCGCCGGAGCAGGTGCAACGTTGGAGCGAATTGGCTGGAGATCCGATCCGGGGCCCTCTGAGCCCCTTTCCCATCCCCTTTCGACCGCAGCCCGAAGCGAAGCCGGCGCCTCGTTGACAGTGGGACTAAACGCCAAGTCCTGAAAAGGTTTGCGGCGTCATCGTAAGAAATCGTTGAGCCGGCGCGCGACACACCTCGGCGGATCGCATCTGTTATCGATAGGGGCATCGCGCGCAGCGGAGCTATTGCGTTGTCTGAGGAATAACAGCCCCTGATCCATCCACGATCATCGCCTTGTGAGGTTGCACAATGCGTCGACGATCCCTCGCCCTAGCGACGCCCTTGCTCTGGTTTGCGATCTTCGTTGCGGGCTTGATGCAGCCGCTACCAGCAGCAGCGAATGATGATGCGCCTGGAAAGGAGATTGTCACAGATCTTTTCGGTCTGACCAGGGTGGTTCCTCTTCATATTGAGATCCCGGCCGATGAATACAGGGCCATGCAACCGCCCCCTCCGGCAGGTTTTCCGGGTGGTCCTCCTGCGGCTCCCCGACCAAAGAAGCCGGGGGATCGTGAGAGCGAACGGAATCTCTTTGGGGTGGAATTTCCCTGGGCGAAGGGATCCATCACGGCGCAGGGGCAGGCGGTCGAGGGAGTCGGCCTGCGCTATGCGGGGAATGCTTCGTACCTGGCCTCGGCCGGCGGCCTGAAACGTTCGTTCCTGGTTCATCTGAACGGTTCCGATCAGGCGGTGTTCCACGGCCTGCGGTCGTTGCAACTTCAAAGTGGAGCTCTCGATCCGACGAAGGCTCGTGAAGCCCTCGCTTTCGCTTTCTTCCGCGAGGGAGGTGTCCCCGCGCCTCGGACGGCCTTGGCCGAAGTCACGCTGACCGTACCCGGCGAACACCAGAAGACGTATCTAGGACTCTACACGCTTGTTGAACCCGTGGACGGGGCTTTCCTGAAGGACCGTTTTGGCTTGGACAAGGGTCTGCTCCTGAGGCCGCAGGGACTTCGCGGTCTCGATTTTCTTGGCGAGGATTGGGACAAGTACCGCGGTCCTTATCGCCCCTTGACCGAGCCGACCGCTGATGAAGCCAGGCGTCTCATCGAATTTGTCCGCCTTGTCCAGCAAGGTGACGATGAGTCGTTCCGCAAGGAGATCGCGTCGTATCTCGACCTCGACAAGTTCCTGCGGTTCATGGCCGTTCAATCGTTGATCGCGAATGCCGACGGTTTCTTCACGCTGAGCTACAACTACTCCCTCTTTTTGGACCCGAAGACGAGTCGGTTCATCTTCATTCCAGGGGATCAGGAACTTTCCTTTGCGAATTTTCTGATGATGGGAGCGGCCGATCGCCTCATGGACATGAGTCTTGCCCGGCCGTATGGAGGGCAGAGCCGTCTGGCCGATCGGCTCCTCGCTCTTCCCGATATCCGTGAAGCCCATCAAAAGATTGTCCAAGAGTTGGTGGCGACTGTCTTTCGCAAGGATCGTCTCCTGGCCGACGTTCAGGCCTTTGAGGGAGCCACAAAAACCATTCTCGAGCGGGAAGCGGCGGCGCGAGCCGAGCGAGGTGAGCCCCCGATCGGATTCGGGCCCCCTGGGGCACCGACTGCCCCCGATCTGCGGACGTTCGCCGAGCGGCGGTTCGCCTCAGTCGCCGATCAGCTTGCTGGTAAGAGAGACGGCTATCGCCCTCAATTCAACTTTGGGCCCCCAGGTGGAGGAAGCCCCCCAGCGCCGGTTGACGACAAGACGGTGAGTGAAGTTGTCAAGGCACCGCCAGGGTTCAAGGTCAGCCTCTTCGCGGCCCCCCCGCGGATAGGCTACCCGGTCGCTCTCTCTGTCGCGTCTGATGGGGCCGTGTATGTGGCTGTCGATGAGCAGGGATCGCTTGGAAGAACTCCCGGAGGAGGGAGGGTCGTCCGCTGCATTGATGAGAATGGCGACGGCAAGGCCGACCGTGTCAACGTCTTTGCCAAGATGGAGCACCCACGAGGTCTGATCGCGCAAGGAGGAAAGGTCTGGGTGCTGCATCCGCCGTTTCTCAGTGTGTTTCATGACGAGGATGGCGATGGCGTTTCCGATCGCCGGGAAGAGCTGGTCTCCGGCCTGACAACAAGCCTGATCGACGAACGGGGGGGCGATCACACCACCAATGGTATCCGCATGGGCCTCGACGGTTGGATCTACATCGCCGTGGGGGATTATGGGTTTCATGGAGCCAAGGGGAGGGATGGTACTACGCTTGCGCAGCGAGGGGGTGGCATCCTTCGCGTGAGACCAGACGGCACCGAACTCGAAGTCTTCGCGATCGGTCTGCGTAACCCGTTTGCTATCGCGATTGACGACTTCATGAATATGTTCACTCGTGACAATACCAACGACGGCGCCGGCTGGGATGTGCGGGTGAGCCACCTGATGCAGACTGCGGATTACGGTTATTCGCAGAGATTCGCAAATTTCCCTGACGAGATCATGCCCCCTCTTGGAGCCTATGGGCAAGGAGGGGGAACCGGCGCGTTGGCCCTTCACGATGATCGCTGGCCGGAAGCTTATCGCGATGTCCTCCTGACGGGTGACTGGGGACGGAGCGAAGTCTATCGGCACGACCTGGCGCCGGCCGGTGCCTCGTTTCGTTCCAATCAAAACGTCTTTCTGAATATCCCTCGGCCGACGGGGATGGACATTGGCCCGGACGGGCGGCTCTATGTCGCAAGTTGGCGGGGAGGGGAGGCGAGTGTCTACGTCGGTCCGCAGGTGGGCTTTGTTGCTTGCGTGACGCCTCCCGGGTGGAAGCCGACCCCATTCGTCGATCCGAAGAATCTTGGGCTCACGGATTTGACCGACGGGCTGTGTAGTCCCCATGCGGTCTCGCGGTTCCATTTCCAACGCGAGATCGTGCGCCGCGGTTCGTCACTTGAAACGACCCGAGCTCTCACGGATCTTGCGTCCGACGCGTCCCGACCATTGCGTGGGCGCGTCGCGGCTCTTTTGGCACTGAAGCAAGTCGATGGGGTCTCATCGCATGGCGTCTTGCGCCGACTTGTGCAAGACGAGGATGTTCGCGAGTTCGCGCTCCGGGCGCTCGCCGATCGCAAGACGGAGCTAGCAGGGGCGGAGCCTGAACCGTTTCGCAAAGCGTTGGCCGATCGTTCCCCTCGCGTCCAGGCGCAGGCATTGGTCTCGCTGGGACGATTGGGGGACACTGTTGCCGCCCCGAATATCATTCCTTTGACGTCTCGTCCGGAGGGTTCATTAGCGCCGACAGTGAGGCCGCTGAATGCTCAACCGGACCCGGACGGAACTCTGCCGCACTTGGCGGTTCGCGCGTTGGTCTCGCTTCGCGCGGTCGATGCGTGTCTGGATGCGATCGGGGGACCGCATCGTGCGGGGGCTCTTCGCGCTTTGCGGTCCATGCATGATCCCAAGGCCGCTGAGGGACTCATCAAGAGACTGTCCACGGTTGGTTCTTCCCAGGTGCGCCGGGACATTCTGACAACGCTGGTGCGCCTCTATCACCGTGAGGCCGACTACGACGGTAGCTGGTGGGGTATTCGGCCTGACACGACGGGCCCTTACTTCGACCCTCGGCCATGGGAAAGCAGCGGACGGATTGCATCCGTCCTCAAGGCGGCCGTCATGGATGGTGATGTTGAGACTGCGACGTTCCTTCGTGGTGAACTCTCAAGGATGCGTGTCCATCTCCAGGGCCTACCGGCCGATGCTGTGGCCGACCATCCCAGGGCCGAAAAGGAAACCCGCGTCGTTCTCACGAAGGCCGATCCCAACAACCCCAACCAAGTCGGCAATATGAGTTACGAAGCAGCGGCGCAGCGGGTCCTGGGAGCGAAGGGAGATGTGGAGCGAGGACGGACTCTCTTTTCCGCGCAGTCGTGCCGCGCCTGCCACACGGATGCCGACGGCCAGACCCCCAAGGGACCGCACCTCGTGGATATCGGCAAGCGCTATACATCAGCCGAGCTTGTCGAGTCGATCCTGAAGCCGAGCGCAAAGATTGCGCAAGGGTATGAGGCCTACAGCTTCGCGGTGGCTGACGGCCAGGTCGTCTCGGGTTTTGTCGTGAGCGAGGGGGGATCAACCGTGCAAGTCCGGGAGACCTCAGGCTCGCTTCGCGAGTTGAAGCGGTCGGACATTGAGGAGCGACGGAGACAGGAGTCATCCGCCATGCCGGAGGGGGTCGCAGCCAACCTGACGCCCGAGGAATTGGCGGATCTTGTTGCTTATCTTCGGTCGTTGGATTCCCGAAGCGAAATCCCACAGGACCGATAACGACACATCGTGTTCCCTGGCCCAAGCCGGGGACTTTCGTATCGCTACACCCGAGGTTGCTCATCTCATGAAATTCCTTGAGTCGACTTATGACGCGATCCTCAACCGGTCGCCAGAGGAACTGGTTGGGGCCTTGTTCACGGCTTCGGCGGTGGCCATTGTCGTGGCGGGTGTTTACGCACTCAGCCGCAGAAAATCGAGCCCGTCTCCAAGTCTTGTCGGCGGCCTGAGTCTTGCCGCAGGTGCCTTATGCATGGCTGTAGCCGCGGGCTACATCGAGTACGTGAATTCGGGAGCCTCGGAGAACCCTTCGGTGCTTTCGAAATGGCAGGGAGGCGGCCCTGGTCCTGGTAATCCACCATCACCCTGGAGCTTCTCTGGCCCTGGTTGGTCGTCGGGCTTCCACGTGGTTGTCGCGGCGGATGAAAATCATGACGGCCGTGTTACGCCTGAAGAGGTCGCTCAACTGGTGCGGAAGGCCGACACGGACGGCGATGGGTCGGTCGACTTCCATGACATTGACCGGTTGATTATGAGCCGTCTAAAGCACCCGCCTCAGCCCCACGGCCTCACTCCCCCATGGCCGAGCAACCACAAGGCTGTTAGTAAATCTCCGGGCCGCGAAGATCGCAGGGCCGAGCATGCGGATCACGAGAAGGATGCCAGTTATCTCAAGAAGTAAGTCTTGTTGGAATTTCTCGATGCCAAAGGGGCTGCCGAATGCCCAAGGGGGTGTTCGGATTCACCATGAGGCTTCCGCGCTCTGAGTTCTTGAATTCTCCCACATGGACTGAGAGAGGAACCCTACGATGACGGGATTCTCGATGCGAGCCATGCTGGTGATCTTCCTAATCCTGGCAACGCGGACACCGGTGCAAGCCCAGGCTCCACAATTTCCTGCCTTCGACCCCGAACGGATCTTCATGCTGGGAGACGCCGACCTTGATGGCCGGCTCTCGCTTGACGAGTACCGAGATTTCTTGCGTGGTTCGCCTCGCATGAAGAATGCGTCGGCGATTGAGCCCATGTTCCACCGGTTTGATGCGGATCGCGACGGGTTTCTTTCGTTGGCCGAATATCGCAAGTCGTTTATGGGGCGGCCGGGCGCTGGTCGACCGGTCGCGACGCTGGTGAAGCCGCCGGCTGTGGAGGCTGCTGCGGTCGAAATCAGTCCTGAGCAGGAGCAGTTCTTCGAGGCGAAAATCCGGCCCGTTCTGGTTACCCACTGCGGCAAGTGTCATGCGAGTACCGCCTCGAAGCTTCGAGGGGGGCTTCGTCTCGATGGTCGCGAGGCGCTACGCCGGGGGGGCAATTCCGGCCCGGCCATCGTTCCGGGGGCGCCGGAAGAAAGTTTGCTCTTTCGGGCGATCCGCTACCGCGATGAGGATCTCCAGATGCCTCCCCAAAGGAAGCTTCCGGATGCGGTTGTGGCCGACTTTGAAACCTGGATCAAGATGGGGGCACCCGACCCGCGAACCGGGATGGCTGCGGAAGCTTCAGGACGCCTCTCGGCAGACCTTGTCAGGGGTCGGGAATTCTGGTCATTCCTGCCACCGAAAAAATCCCGGCCTCCCGCCGTGAAGTTCGCCGAGTGGCCGCGAGGGGACATCGACCGCTTTCTCCTGGTCGCGCTTGAAGCGCGAGGACTCTCCCCGGTGGCCGATGCGGGCCGCGCGCGGCTCCTTCGTCGGGTCACGTTCGACCTCATCGGCCTGCCCGCCACGCCCGAGGAGCTCGACGCCTTTCTCGCGGATGATTCTCCCGCGGCTTTTACCAAGATCGTCGATCGGCTTCTCGGCTCACCCCGCTTTGGCGAACGGTGGGGCCGGCACTGGCTTGATGTGGCTCGCTATGCCGAGTCGAGCGGAAAGACCAATTTCAGCTATCCCCAGGCCTGGCGCTATCGAGACTGGGTGATCGCCTCATTTAACGCCGACAAGCCTTATGATTGGTTCGTTCGCGAGCAACTGGCCGGGGATCTTCTCGTCGCGAGAGACGAGGCGGAGCGGGCCGAGCAGACAATCGCGACCGCCTTTCTTGCCCTTGGAAGCAAGGCTCATGACGGTGAGAACCGTGGGCAGTTTGTCCTGGACGTCGTCGACGAGCAGGTCGAGGCGACTACGCGCGTGTTCCTTGGATTGACGGTTGCGTGCGCCCGTTGCCATGACCACAAGATGGACCCGATCTCGCAGCGTGATTACTACGCTCTGTCGGGGATTTTCCGGAGCACGCAGACCTGTTCGGGCACACTCGCGGGAGTCTTTCCGAACTTCAACGCCTCACCTCTGATCGAGCTATCATCGGGCGCGAACGTGCCTTCGGCCGTGCAACGTCTCACCCCAGAGCAAAGGGCCGCCATGGAGGTGCGCCTTGCGGCGCTGGTCCGCGAGCGCGACGCGATTCCGCCAGGCGAGGCCAACCGCGACCAGCTCCGGAGGACGAATTCCCTGTTGGCGATGCTCCGCCATCGCATGCTCATCGATCGGCCTGGTGGTTCGCCTCGCGCGTTTACCATGGGGGTCCGAGAACGCGACGAGGTCGTCGACAGCCCGCTGTATGTTCGCGGAGAGCTCGACCAGCCCGGCGAGATTGTCCCTCGCGGACTGCTCCGCCTGTTCGGCGACGATGCGGCCATGTCGATCACCTCGGGCAGCGGCCGTCGGGAACTCGCGGACTGGCTTGTCTCGCCTTCGAATCCTCTGACGGCCCGCGTGATGGTGAACCGGGTGTGGTTGCACCTCTTTGGCCGGGGTCTGGTGCCGACCCCTGACAACTTCGGCGCCGTGGGTGGGCGTCCCAGCCATCCGGAACTTCTGGATACCTTGGCCGTTGAGTTCATGACCGACGGCTGGTCCGTCAAAAGGCTCATCCGGCGGATTGTCCTGAGCCGAGCGTATGGGCTCGACTCGACCTACGACCCCAGGAATTTCGAGGCCGACCCGGACAATACCCTCGTCTGGCGGATGAGCAAGGTTCGTCTCGAAGCCGAGGCCTTACGCGACGCCCTCCTGTTCGTCGGGGATCGGCTCGCCATGGAACCCCCTGTCGGCTCTGCGGTGGCGCGTGTAGGCGAAGGGTTGGCATTTTTCGTGCGCGTCGAGGGCATGGATGTCTCGGATACACATCGGTCTGTGTATTTGCCGGTCGTTCGCGATCGATTGCTCGAATCCTTCTCCCTGTTCGACTTCGCCGACCCGAGCCTCGTGACTGGCGAACGCGCGACGACAACGGGCCCGGCTCAGGCGCTTTACTTCTTGAACGGCCCACTCGTGATCCGGCAAGCCGACTCGCTTGCCGACCGGGTCTGTGCCACCGAGGATGACGCGACGAATAGGATCGACCGGGCATATCGGATAGCCCTGGGACGTAGGCCCACGGGCACTGAACGCGAACGTGTTCTTGTCTTTCTTCACGAATTCGCGGCTCGTGTGGGAGGAACCGATCCGAAACAACGTGCCTGGTCCGCCTTCTGCCAGGCTCTACTGGCCAGCGCCGAGTTCCGCTATCGGGATTGAAGAACACGGCAAACGTCCCATGATGTCGAGGAGCGATGGCCATGAATATGCGCAGGCTCTCACGTCGGGATCTGTTGAAGGGTGTCTCCTCGGGATTCGGCTACCTGGCGTTCGCGGGCCTGTCGTCGATGGCGGCTGAGGCGGGGCGTGAGGACTCGCCGCTTGCCCCCAAGACTCCCCATTTCTCGGCTCGCGCACGCCGCGTGATCTTTCTCTGCATGAACGGAGCGCCTTCGCATGTTGATACTTTTGACTATAAGCCCGAACTCGCGTCAGCCGATGGAAAGGTTTCGGCCCGCCCGGGGCGCATCCCCGGCGCGAAATTGATGGCCTCTCCCTGGAAGTTCCAGAGGCGAGGGGAGAGCGGTCTCTGGGTCTCCGATCTGTTCCCGGAGGTCGGCTCGCACGCCGACGAGTTGTGCGTCATCCGAAGTATGCGTACGGATCTCCCGGCGCATCCCGAAGCCTATCTGATGCTGCACACCGGCAGCTCGCAGTTCATTCGCCCCTCACTCGGCGCGTGGACCCTGTACGGCCTGGGAACCGAGAGCGACGACCTTCCCGGTTTCATCGCGATCAAGCCGACTGGACGCAATGGGGGCACTCAAAATTACGGCAGCGCCTTTCTGCCCGCAGCCTGCCAGGCAACCCGCATCGGCAATGAGGGACAGCCCGTGGCTCAAGCCCGGATTGGCAACATCGAGAGCCCTCGCCTGGATGTCAAAGCTCAGCGGCTTCAACTCGACCTCGTCCAAGCGATGAACCGCGACTTGATCGAGCGCGAACAAGTTCATCCCGGTGTGGAAGGGGTCATCGAATCGTACGAACTCGCTTTCCGCATGCAAGGCAAGCTTCCCGAAGTCATGGAGCTGGCAAGGGAGTCGGCAGCGACGAAGAGGCTCTATGGTCTCGATGATCCCGTGACTGCGGACTTCGGCCGCCAGTGCCTGCTCGCACGGCGTTTTGTTGAGGCCGGCGTCCGCTTTGTTGAATTGACTCATGGCGACTGGGACCAGCACCGCGGTTTGAGGCTGGGGCACGCTCGCAACGCGCGGGGAGTCGACTTGCCAATCGCGGGTCTTCTGACGGACCTTCGAACACGAGGGATCCTTGATGACACCCTCGTGATCTGGGGAGGTGAATTCGGTCGAACGCCCCACGGCCAGAACGCCGATGGCCGCGACCACAATAACAAAGGATTTAGCCTTTGGTTGGCCGGCGGGGGAGTGAAGCCCGGCATCGCCTATGGAAAGACCGACGAGCTCGGCTACGAGGCGGTCGAAAACCCCATGCATATTCATGACCTGCACGCCACGATTCTTCATATGCTCGGACTCGATCACGAGCGTCTGACGTACCGGTACGCCGGGCGTGATATGCGGCTGACCGACGTCAAAGGGGTTGTGCATAAGGCGATTTTGGCATAATCCTTCAGATGCACACCGCAAGGCCAAAGGCTTGTTCCGTGGGTTGCATGTGATCCAAGATTCCTCACGTCCTTATCACGGTTCGGGGGCCTGTCTTATGCCAAGAGCGATCTTCGCGAGTCTTCTGCTCATGCCCGCCGTACCTGCCTTTGCGCAGGACACGAAGCCGGCCGAACCCGTGCCTCTGCAATTGACGGCCCAGCAAGATCACAAACTGATGATGGAGGCGCTTGGGATCAAGTCGCTTCGCGAAGGCGCCAATGGCATGAACCGTAATGCGCCGAATGCCGCGAACTACGATGAGTCCAAGGCCAACCCTTACCCGAACCTCCCGGACCCCCTCATTCTCAAGAATGGTCAGAAGGTCACGACCCCCGAGCAGTGGTGGAATGAACGCCGCGCCGAGATCGTCGAGGACTTTGACCGCGAGGTCTACGGCCGCGTGCCGAAGGATGTTCCCAAGGTGGCCTGGGAGATCACGAACACCACCGAGGAGAAGATTGGTGATATCCCCGCCATCACACGGAAACTTGTGGGGCACGTCGACAACGCGAGGTGTCCGCAGGTCGTGGTGGATATCCAACTCACGCTCACAACGCCGGCCAACGCCAAGGTGCCCGTCCCGGTAATCATGGAATTCGGGTTTGGCTTCGGTGGTTTTGGACGCCGTCCGGCGGCTCCTTCGGCCAAGGCTGCCACACCCAAGGCTCCCAATGCTCCGCAGCCGAAGGACGTCTCAAAGGGCGCCTTTCCCGGTGGTTTTGGCGGCGGGGGACCGTCATGGCAACAACAGGTTCTCGCCAAGGGCTGGGGCTACGCCATTATCGTTCCCAACAGTATCCAGGCGGACAACGGCGCGGGGCTGACCAGGGGGATCATCGGCCTTTGTAACCGAGGCCAGGCACGCAGGCCCGACGATTGGGGGGCGCTGCGCGCCTGGGCTTGGGGAGCCAGCCGCGCTCTCGACTATTTCGAGACCGACAAGACCGTAGACGCCAAGCAAGTGGGCATTGAGGGACTGTCGCGCTACGGCAAAGCGGCGCTCGTCGCGATGGCCTACGATCAACGCTTCGCCATCGGCTTCATTGGCTCCTCCGGGGAAGGGGGGGCAAAGCTGCATCGCCGCAACTTCGGCGAACTCGTGGAGAACCTCACCGGCTCCGGCGAATACCACTGGATGGCCGGGAACTTCCTCAAATACGGCGGTCCCCTGACGCCGGGTGACCTCCCCGTGGATGCTCATGAACTGATCGCCCTCTGTGCTCCTCGCCCCACATTGATCAGCTACGGCGCCTCGACCGGGCCGGGGTCCGAGGGGCAATGGGTGGATCAACGAGGCAGCTTCATGGCCGCCGTGGCGGCCGGCCCTGTCTTCCGCCTCTTGGGCAAAAAAGATCTCGGCACGTTGGAGTTCCCCGAAGTCGAAACCGCACTTACGGACGGCGAGCTTGCCTTCCGCCAACACAAAGGGGGCCATACCACCGGCCCAAACTGGCCAACGTTTCTCCTCTACGCCAGCCGCTATCTTACACTTCAAGACTCTGCGGCCACGAGCGAGGCGGGAGGCAAATAGCGGCCGTCGATCATCGCAAACGGACCGCTCGCCGAAGTGAAATGTATAGACTCTCGAGTCTGGATGTGTGCGTCAAGCCGCACGCGATCGCCCGAGCGCGGCATACGGGAAGATGGTGGATTGGGTTCAATGACGAAGGGGAAGAAGCCGATTCCAAATTTTCGTTTTCGGGAGATCTCATACGAGGAAGAACAAAAGAATTAATAATAAATTTCTGGCGTTCAGAAGCAGGATCGCCCACGTATGATCTTCCAGCAGGCCAACGAAGCCTGGTCCAGGAAATAGGACGGTGGTCAATAGGCAGCACAGAAAAAAGACGGGCCGGGCTCGCGTGCCAATCTTCCCGTCCAGCACGGCGACGAACGGCATCAGCCAGATGAGGTACTGCGGCGACAGGACTTTGCCCAGGATGGTGAAGGCGAGAATTGCGGCGGTGGCGGATCGGAATTCGACGTTTTCACGCAACTTCAAATAGCGCCAAGCGACGAAGAGAATGGCGCCGAGTTGGATCGACGGAATGATCGCCAAGAGGCCCTCGTAGTACATAAAGTAACAGTTAAACGAGCCAAATTTATGAACGATGATGATCGTCATCTCCGTCATTTTATTAACGGCCAGTAAAATGCCGGCATAGAGAGATTCGATCTCAAGACCGCGCTTCCCATGGACGTAGAATGAGGCCATGACTCCGCTGCGGCCGATGGCGAGCCATAAAATCACACCACCCAATACGGTAAGAAGGCAGGCGGAGAGCCCTTTACGACGGGAGGCCGGGTGATAGATCTCGCGCACCAAGTCAGGGACTGCCGCGAACCCTGGAAAGATCTTGGTGATGGCCCCCAGGCCCGCGAGCATTCCGCCTAGCCTTCGCCAATCGGAGGCCCATGCGCTGCTTGCAGCAAAGGCCATCACGGCCGGCGCCAAGTCATAGCGTTTGGCAATGAGCGGAGCGAGAACAGCAAAGAAAAGCGTATACCAACCGAGCCGCATCGGTATCGCCCCCCCTCCTTGGCTCCGCCTAACCTGCCGCGATACGAGAAAAATGGCCGCCACGTCGAAGAGCAGCATCTCGGCTGCGAATGCAATCTGATAGTTCTCAAAAGTTCTCGTAAGCAGCTTGGGAACGAGGAGTAGGGGAAATGCACCGAGAGGGTACTCGACAAGATAGTCTCGATAGGGGATTTCCCCTCCAAGACACCTCTTCGCGTATGTAAAGTAGAGGTCCAAATCGCCGTTCAAGGCCTTCGAACCTTGGGACCAGGAGAGTGCCTCGACCTTGATGATGAGAAATATAATGGCAATATGAACAAATATAAAAAAGCAATTAATAGCGATTTCCTGTCTTTTTGTCATTATGGCCGTCCAAAGATCTCAGATTTTCTTTCGAAGAAGGATGATCCCCCAGGTAACCTCCAAGCCCTCCAGCCCTTGGTGTCGAGGGCTTCCTTGAAGGTCCGACATCCCAAGCCTCTTCGGAGGATGGGCTCCTCGGCCTCCCTGAGAATCGCCGGGCCGTCGTGCCGCAACCCAAGGGTCTCCAGAGGTGGTTGGCTGAGGGGAAAGAGCCGCAGAGATGCGGGAAGTTAATGCTCAAATTTCGCGAAGAGATGATTGTCTTGGTGAGACAAGTAAGACAAGAGATCTTCTGATTTCGCTTTCATCGCGTCAGACCATCCTTGCTTGTACGTTCTTCCCGGCGGTCGCCTGGACCGGGTTTGTTTTTTTGGAGTTCCTCTGTCGCCTGCCGCAACAGGTCTCGAAATGTCTGCTCCGCTGGATAGTCCCGGATCAAACCGCCGATTAACTCGGCACATCGTTCGAAGGAATGGTGCGCGGCTTTGTTTTCCGTCAGGCTCCCTTGCAAGCGACCCAAGGCTCGATAGTGGTTGGCCAGGAAGAGACGGTACTGCCGCTGTTTTGGGAGAGCACGGAGCGCAGCGGACTGATGCTCGATCGCGTCGCGGTAGGTGTGGAGCGCCTCCGGACCTTGGCCTAGAGCCGCCTGAGCATCGGCGAGCTGTTTGAGGGTGCATCCCAGGATACTCTCTGCCCAGGGTTCATGCGGATGTCGACCCAGGTATTCGCGTGCCAGGGACTCCGCTTGTTTGTAGGAAGGGAGTGAGCGCGCGACGTGACCGGATTGGAGGAGGGCGTCCCCCAGGTTTCGATGCGCCTGAACGCTCAGTGCCCCTCCCTGGGCTACGACTTGCGTCCATAGGGTCTCGCTCGAGCGCCAGGCGCGGCACTGTCGCCAGGTGATAGGGATGAGCACGGCGAGACATCCCAGAGCAGCCGCGCCAACAGCGGCGGATCTCCACATCCGGCCTCGTTCGGAAAACCTGGAAAGGCCGCATGCGAGTAACGGTATGCCCGCGATCGATGGGAGGTAAGTGCAGCGGTCGGCGAGAATCGGTAGGCCCAGGAGTATAAGCACTAACGATGGAACGAGGGCTGCGAGGTAAATCGCCCATCCCGCGGCAAGGGCAGGCCAGCGACGTCGCAGGCCGAGAGAAGCACAGGTAACGCCAACGATGATCGTTAATGATTCCGCGGACGCATGCGTTCGTGGAACGTAGATGGCCGAGAGCCCGTATGGGACGAAGGTCTTGACCAGGTAAAAGCTCACCGCATGAAGAGCAAAGGGGAGTCGTTCCCCGAGAGAAAGAACGATCCACGGCGAGAGTTCGGTCTCTTCCAAGCGGGCCCGGAGGGCAATCGCTCCGACGAGGAAGGCGAGTAGGAACATGGGGAGCTTCTCTTGCCAAACTCGCCGAGCGCCCGAGCTTAGCCAGCCATCGGGTCGTGCATTCAGTCTGCGCAATGGGTAGATGTCCAAAATGACCAGGATCACCGGAAGGATGATCGCTGGGGCCTTTGACATCAGCGCCGCGGCGAACGCCAAGTAGGAGCCTGCCAGCCAGAGCCGCCGATGCAGCCCTCGTACTTCACAAGCCTGGAGGTACGCAAGCACGGCGGAGATGGAGAAGAAGACGCAGAGGAGATAGGGTTGACAGGAGACCCAGGCCACGACCTCGACCCGCAGCGGATGCACCGCGAAGAGAGTGACGGCTGCGGTGGTGGCCACCTTCGCGCTCGCCGTCCAACCCGCGAGATTTCCCCTGGTCCCGTTCGCGATCAAGGCTCGGCTCAAGAGGTAGAGAGCTACCGTGTTGACCAGATGCAAAGCCAGGCTCGTGCCGTGGTATACGATGGGGTCGAGTCCTCCCACAACGTATTGCCACTTGAAAAGCATCCAGGCCAGGGGCTGGTAGACACCCAAGAGGTACGTCGTCCAGGCCCATTTGACTCCAGGCCAGCCCGAGCTACGGAACTCTGGGTTGTGGAGAAAGTTCATGTCGTCGTCCCACGCCACCCAACCGTTGTCCAGGGTGGGCAGGAAAGCAACCAGCACGACCAAGATCATCCCACAGACCAGCAATGCATCGAACTCGGTCCAGGCGACTGTTGCTGGACCTGCCGCAGGCGTGTGGGCGTCCTTGTCCTTGGCCCCTGGAGTAGTCGTCCCGCCTCCGGTCACGCCGGCCTCATCCCACAAGGGGTGTCCGGGCTCTACTCGCCTCAACTCCTCACGATCGGCGCCGGTCAAGGCCGTTGACCTTGTCCGCGTCATTGAGGCTGCGCCTTGGAGCCTGTCGGCGGGTTGATTCCGTTCGGTAAACCGGTCCCAGAGGTTCCCTCGGTGCGGTTGGGCAGAGAGGGGGCGTTACGATCCTCTCCTCCTTCCAATGTGCCTCGGCCGGAGCCCGCTCCCAGGTTCACCGAGTATGGATATTGTGCGCTGGAATAGGAGTCATTATCGAGGTCATCCTCGGAAGCCGGGCCTGAGGTTCCGTCGGAAGTGCCAACCTTGCAAGTGACGCAGAATCGTACGACCTTATCAGCCGTCTTCTTCAACGTGCATTCGCCATAAAGGTGGCTGTCGATTTCGTCCGTTACGATATTTCCGTCCATCTGGGTGAGCGCAGACGAGATGAGTAATAATGTCATTAATGCGAAAGATGTTGGCCAATAATAACTTAGGCTAGGATTCATGAGATGTGTTCGGGGTGAAGGCGGCTGGGATTCTCGCTACAAGCCGGAGAATTCCTTGCGACGGCCGTGAAAAGAGTTACGATTGCGAATTTTCATTCGATAGAAACTTCTCGAGGATTTCAAGACAATTCCGGTCACAGGTCATCCCAAGGGCGTCACCCTCTTTTTTTCTGAAGCACGCGGGTCTTACGCGATTTTTTTCGAACGTCAAATCATTCACGTTTTTCTCGAGTGTACACAATGGCAATGGATGCTGATTCGTCGATTGGTTGGACTCCTGGACCTTCCGTTGAATGCCAGGTCCGGCGCGTCGTCTCTCGCCTGGTCATCGCGGTGGCGACGGTTCAGCTCCTGGGGATAACTCTGAAGGTCCCGACGCTCCAAAGCGTTAACGATATCTCACGCTGGTGCACAGTTTGGGCTCTGCTGGAGCGGGGCACCTATGCGATCGATGAATGTCCTTGGAAAGATCGTACCATCGACAAGGTTTACCGGGTTGGTTCGACGCGGGCTGGCTCCCAGGAAGATGAACCTGTCAAGCACTTTTATTCCAGCAAGCCCGCTCTTTTGTCTACAGTGATTGCCACATTATTGTACCCGTTTCGAGCTGTGTCCGGTGTACCTCTCGACCAAGAATTCAAGGGAGCGAATTATGATTGGCCTATTTGTATTTTGTATTTTAAGCCAATAATCGTGGCTTTCAATGTTTTGCCCTACGTCATTTTTCTGACGCTCTACGTTCGCTTGCTCGATCGGTATGCGGCCAACGACATGGCCTGGTATTTTTGTCTCTTCTCGGCCGCTTGGGGGACGCCGTTCTTCGCGTTCAACGAGGTGTTGAACAATCACACGATCGCTTCCTATTCCGCGTTCTTTTCTTTGTACGCCGCGTTGAAGATCTGGAATGAAGGAGCGCGTTCGGGGAACTGGTTCGCGCTAGCAGGCTTTTTTGGGGCCTCCTGTGCTTGTAATGAGCTGCCTGCGGCGTTATTCGGCATTCTGCTCTTCGGAATACTTGTGGTGCAATTCCCCAGGCTCACGGCGCTCTACTTTGTTCCCGCCGCGGCGGTTCCTTGTGTGGTTTATTTGGCCACGGAGTACCTGGCTCACGGCAGCATTGTTCCTATCTACGCGGAGTTTGGCACGGCGTCGTATCGGTTCGAGGGGAGTTATTGGAACAATCCTTCGGGACTCGACGCACTGCATGAGTGGAAGATCGAATATTTGTATCACCTGCTAATAGGGCATCATGGAATCTTTTCGCTGACGCCGATTTTCCTATTCTCGATGATCGGCGCCCTTGGGCTTCTGCGCAGGACGCACCCGCTGTCGATTCTGGCTCGCCTCTCTATGGTATTGAGTGTGTCGATGGTTGCTTTCTACACCTGGAGAACAAATAATTACGGAGGCACGACGGCAGGTCTCCGTTGGTCGTTTTGGCTCAGTCCATTCTGGCTCATTCTACTGCCCGTGGGCATGGAACCGGTCCAACAGGATCGCTTCCAGCGATGGGTGGCGACTGCAGCCCTACTTCTGTCCGTACTCTCGGTCGGCTACGCGATTCCTAACCCCTGGACTCATCCATGGCTGCTCGACCTTATGGTGCATCTGGGGGAGTACGAACCGGGTGAATGACGTCGATCTCGAAACGATCGACCGAAATTGAATCGTCTGGCTAAATAATCAGTCCATCGTTCTCTTTGATGGCTGCTTCTGCAATCCTGACGAATGAGAAATGACGAATTCGAGGCTGGCGGAGCACGCCGCTTCGTTTATAACAAGGAATGATTTATGAAGAATTATGGATGCAAATCTGGACGAGAAGGTTTTTCTCTGATCGAGGTCCTTGTTGTGATCGCCATTATCGGGCTCCTTGTCGCACTGCTCTTGCCCGCAGTCCAGGCGGCTCGAGAATCTGCCAGGCGTTCGCAGTGTTTGAATAATCTTAAGCAACACGGGGTCGCTCTCAATACCTACAGCACGTCTGTTGATGCGTTCCCCATCGGCTATATCTTCTGGCCCAAGTCCTCAGGAGTTGCGCCGGGCTGGGCGTGGTCAACCGCGATCCTTCCGCAACTGGAGCAGGGGCCGATCTATTCGGCTATCAACATTAACGTGCCGATCGATCTGCCTGCCAATATCACGGCGCGAACCTCAGCGCTGTCGATCTATGTCTGTCCCAGCGATCGAAAGACTGGGGTATTTACGAGGACCTCTCAGTTGGCGGGCGGCCCGATCGATGTGACCACGATCAGTTATGCGGCCAGCCAGGGGGTCAGTAACTCGGGTACCGGCGTGGGAATGTTTCAGCCGAACAAATCCACGAGGCCCAGGGACTTGAAAGATGGGGCGAGCAACACGATCGCCCTCGGGGAACGGCCTAGTTTTGTGGTGCAGAATGCCTGGGTGGGGGCCCTCAGTGATGGTCAGGGGGGGGAGCAGGTATTGGCTTCGAGTTTGGATCCGTCAGCGGCTTCTTCTTCGGCTTTCTCAGGTCCTCATTCCGGTGTGGTCCAGTTTCTCATGGCCGACGGTTCCGCTCGCCCGATCAAGATGACCATCAACCCGAAAGTCTTCCAGGCCTTGACGACGCGGAGCGGGCGTGAAGTGATTGATCAGAACGCTTATTGAACGGGGCCGAGACGTAGATCCAACGGATTGCCAAGCCAGGATGCGTCCTGCTTGGCGATCAGCGGCGCCGTTGCTTCGTCAGCCAGTCCCAAAGTTCAGGCTGGGTGTAGGCGTAGTCCCATGCGTTGTGGGTGTCCCCAATGTTTAGGGTCTCGCTATAGCGCGGCGAGCCGCCGGCGTCCGTAAGAGCGCGAATCGTCGCCCGGACGCTCTCGACGTTTGAACCGCTTAGTTTGCAGTTGTGATAATATCGCCCTTCGTCATTGCAATTGCTGAAGCACCAACACGGAATGTGCGAGAGGGCCTGGATGTCCTGATGATGTCCCCCGGGGGAAACGGGAACGATCGCGGCCCAGCGATCGGGATTGCTGGAGGCCAGGTCCCACGTCGCCGAACCACCGTTCGAAAGTCCCGTGAGGATGATTCGTCGCGAGTCCACATTAAATTCCTTACCGACCTCCGCGAGGATTGCCAGTGCGCGTTCGGCGTCCTCCGAGCCGGGATGCCAGGAACCACTCTTCCCTTGCGGGCAGACGACGAGAAAGCCGTGGGTGTCCATTCCGTATTCGATAGCCCTGGGGAGACCGACTTCCAGGTATCTCCGTCCCGTCGTCCCCGCGTCACCGTAGCCGTGCAGGAAAAGCACCAGGGGATGGGGCGAATCATTTCGATAGCCCTTGGGCACGTAGACCGCGTAGTTGGTCCTTGTGCCGTCAGGGTTCTCATAGACCCGAAAGCGGAAGGCACTCTCATGCGTTTGCCGGAGATCGGGCCGCGCCGTAAGAAGATCCTGCCTCTTGGAATCTTCCAGAGAGGGGAGTCCTCCATGGAGTCTGACCGAGTTTGCCTGAGGTGGGGTGATGCTATAGATAAAAAGTGAATCGTTGATGGAATCGATGGGAGCGAACTGCCGGAAGTAAGCGAAGTCTGACGTTGCCAGAGTGCGGCGGTCGAGTGCAAAGTAGCCGGGTTGAGGGCCGACTCTTGGGGCAGGAACGCGGGTGTATCGTAACGGTGAATTCTGATCGACGGGAGTTGGTAAACGTGGAGTGGTGGTTCCGACGACACTGTCGATCGGGGCGGCTACGTGCTGGACGACAACATTCAGAGGACGGGCCTCGGGGTGCGTTCTTGCCCAATCACGGAGTTGGAGCAGATCCAGGGCTCCGTCTCGCTGACCAGGCGCTGTGTGAGGCAGGGTCTTATTGTGTTTGTAGGGAAATGTACTCGCGTAAGAGCGTGGGTTTAGCGAGATTAATACGCCACTTCCGATCGTCCAGACGACCAGCGCAACCAAAAGCGTCCCGCTCTTTCGATTGCGAGCCTGGAGATACCCCGCAAGCTTACTGGCCGCGATGATCCCGTAAGGGATGACGAGCAGAATTCGTCCAGGAAGGAGTCCGGCGCCGGCCTGCGAGACCGTCAAGGCTCCGACGGCGAGGAGAGGAAGCGACCAAGAGATCTCGTCATTGCGAGGAGTACGTTGCACGGAACGTCGAGAGAACGCTAACCCCGTGCTCCAAAAGATCATTGCCAAGAGACCGAGAGGCACCTTGGCGAGGAGCGCGGCATCCCCTGTCGTGGCGTCGTCTGCCACCCTCGAACTCTTTACCGTGGCTGAGGAGTGACTCCACTCCACGGTTCGGCTTCTCTGGTCGATCCCCAGGAGATATTCGGCGGGGAGGGGAACCGGAAGATCCTGGAAATCTGACCCGTGAAACCGATTTCCGACAGCGAGGTTCTCATGGAACGGGTCTGGTGAACGGGCCGTCCCTCCCAACGCGCACCCGCTAAACTTGAAATCACCAAGCAAGCGGCCGGTATCCGACAGGCCGTAGCATAGATTAATGGACCAAACGCTTAGTAATCCCATGGCCACGGCCTGGGCGCATCCGTGGAGCATCCAACGGATGCCTCGCTGGTTGTGCCGCTTCACGTGTTGGATCACGGCCATGGCGGGCCAAATCCCATAGAGAATCAGCGCCGAAAATTCCGAGGCCTGGGCGACTCCGAGCATCAGACCGGCGACGAGGGTTCGTTCCCAGGATGGGTTGCGCAAATAACCAAGGAAGACATAATTCGCCGTTAATATTGCAACGGACGCGGGCAGATCCGGTGTCGCGAGGGGTTCGTAGATGAGAATGTTGGGTTCGAAGCACCAGAGAGCGAGGGCCAGGTACCCTGCTGCCTCGCCGTAGAGCGATCGCGACCAATGGAAAATCACCCACGCGCCCAGGAGCCACCAGGCGAGGCCCGCGAGCCTGGCCAGGCGAACCAGGTTGACGAATCGGCTTGCGTTCTCATAGGCGAAGAAGCTGGATATCTGGTCTTGAATCGTTCCGGTTAGGTAAATCGGCCTATCGACGTAGGCCAGGAACGAGTCGCTGAAACCCGTAAGGAAAATAGGAGAAGCGGCGAGCATGCGGGGGAGGGGCGGTGTTTCGTTAACAAACCTGAAGGACCCCAGCCGCCAGTTGCTGAGTCCGGCGGGAATTTGTTTCGCTTCGCGTTCCGTGGCGTAATCTCGGAAAATCGAATACGCTGCGATAGAAAGATTTAAGAAAATAATAAAAAGAATAAAGTGTTTAGAATAAGGTTTGAAAAATTGGTGCATGATTGGTCATTCTTGATGTTCGAGGTCGTCTACGGACTCCTCACCACTTCGTGTGGTAATCTGCTGATAAACACCAAGCGGGGCGGGAACGGAAGGAATGCAGTCGGAATTGAGAGACCTCGCCACGGATTGGTAATCCCATGAGCCAATCGTATCCCTGAGAAAGCGAACTGAGCCGTCGGCAAACGAAAAATTCGCCCCTCCTGGGTGGAAGCTCGAAGCCGATGTTGCAAAGGGTGTGGCGCCATCGCACCGCGCGGTGGGGCTTCCGGGATCGTCTAGGGCATGGGTACCGTAGAGGTCATGTGCCGTGAAATTCGGCCGGTAGAATGCCGAGATGCTCGCGTCCCCGTAGTCGGAACTGGCCCACCAACCGTGTCCGAGAAAGCTGCAGTGGCCGAGTGATGAGCAATTGTATCTGGAAAGTTTGCCGTGAGCCCGTTCACCCAAGAGTAAGGTTTGCGCCAGCCCATCGCTGACGTCGTCGACTCGGACAGGTGGCCGAGTCCCAGGTCCTTTCTGGGCGCGCGGCAGGCCAACTTCGGGGAACATGCCGTCCTGGGCCATGAGTTGGTTTCCTCCCCCCTCCGCGAAGCCAAAGGTCCCCGTAAAGCCACCGTAGTTCGTGTAGGTGACGGTCAGCGTTGTCCTATCCCAAGCATCCGGCTGATCGATGAAGCTCGTTCGCCCGATGATTTCGCGATCGCTGGGACACCACAGAAAGTCATGCGCTGTGCCCGATACCGTGTTATTGCGCAGTTGGTAAGGACCCAGGCTGAAGTTGATCGCATGGAATGCTGCGGAGTCTTCCGTGTAGATCAGGGTCGCCGCGTGGAAGCTCCAGCCCGTGTAATAACCCAAAAGAGGATAGCCCGGAGTGTCCACATAGGGCTGCTGGCTGCGGCCCATCGGAAAGCATCCAAAACTGTTTTCGTACTGCTGGCAGGCGAGAGCAATCAACCTGAGATTGCGCGCGCACTGAGCTCGGCGGGCCCGCTCCCGAGACCGTTGGATCACGGGCAGGAGGACCGTGACCAATACCACGAACATCGTGATAACCATCGTGAGCTCGATCAGCGTGAACCCGCGAGAGGAAAAGTCGCGATCGGTCCGCGATGGCATTGCGAAACCCCGGGTGATCACTTCAGTAGCTGTCGCTCGAGATAACTTCGCCTCCCGCTCGCGTGCCAAGCGCCCACCAGGTTCGCATAGCCATTGTGCTCTTGATGAAGCGCACAGTGCCGTCGCAAAAAAGGATATTGGCGCCCCCGGAATGGTCGCTAGAAGCGTTGATGATATCGGAATGGTCGGCGTCCTGAAGATAGCATCCTGTGCACTTGTAGCGGCATTGATTGAACAAGTAATCGGGGGAGTTGGGGGGCACGATGGTGTTGAACAGCGACATCGCCTCGACGCCCCATCCCCAGAACTGCCCGCGATTGACGCTAAGAGCTGATGGGTCGTTTACCGACTCCTTGAGGCGCGTGCCGCACGCCTGGAGATTACTCATGAGCTGCGTTGGGTATCGCTCGGCCGAGGCACTGTTCGGATCGGAAAAAGGTGTTCCGGCGTTGACGACACCGTTACCACGGTAAGGATCGGCCTCACCGTCTCCCGAGAGACCTTCGCCGAAAGCTATGGTGTTTGACGAGCCGTCGCTCATGTCTCGCGTGCTGTAAGCGGTCTGGTAGGCGAATACCCCGGTCGATTGCCGAGGGGTATGCTGGATGGATGTGCCTGTACTGGCATAATAACTATTAAGATTCGGGGCCCCCGCGTAGGAATCGGAAGGGCACAGGAAGGCGTCAACTTGAGTCCAGTATGCGGTGTCGTTGAACGGTTCTTGGCCGTTAATACGAGGGTCGAAGTCGAAGTTAATCGAGTTATAGAGAGGCACCTGGTCAAGATAGCCGAGCAAGAGGGAATGGGCACTCCAGCCGCTCCACGTGGTTGGCCGGCGCCCGTTGCGCAGGTTGTCCTGGCTCATGGCATTGAATGACGCGGTCACACCCGAAGGAAAGCAATCGTTGGCCGCGTGATAATTATGAAGCGCCAGCCCAATTTGCTTGAGATTGTTGGCACAGCGGGCCCGACGACTCGCTTCGCGCGCGGCGGAAACCGCGGGAATCAAGAGTCCAATCAGAAGCGCGATGATGCCAACCACCACCAAGAGTTCGATAAGCGTAAACCCTCGCTGTGTGTATTTCATCCGACCACACATCTGAATGGAATTGGAAAGAGGAAAGGACCCATAGTCAGTTTGCCTCGCCACCGCCTCAAGATCAACCCCGAACTCATAAAGAGGTCGGAAAGGACTCTTAAAATGTGATGTATACTGACAAATTTTTGACTTCGCACGAATCTAAATTCAGATAAAACTCAAACTTCTGCTTTGTCGAAAGACATTTCCCCATAAGGAGATCGCGTCGTTCCGGTCCTTGTGAGATTGGGAGTTGCTATAAAATTTGGCCGATGAAACAAACGATTCGCAATGCTGATCAAGTGACTTTACTGGGTTTGACGAAATCCGGCGCATCGGATTTCGATGACCTGGCATGACAGATTGAGATTGGGAAGAAAGGGGAGAATTCCGCGAGGATCTGCACCTTGGAAGCGCGAGGAAGGCATCAAGGACGTGTAACGTGAAGAACGGCTTGCATTGCGTCTGCAACAGCGCGAAACCTGGGATAAGTCGCCCCCTCAAGTCCTTGAGTCCGTAGGATGCGCGAGCCCAACTGGTGAAAGAACCAGGGTTCTTCAACGACCTCGAAAGTGACGCACTCTGTAGGAACTCCTGGAGGTTGAAGCCGCGAGATTTGAGATCCACATGCCGGATTGGCGAATCGAGGAGTTCGTCTAACTTGCAGTACTGTGGGAGGCGAGTGTCTTCGTTTTGGGGGGCGTTGAGGCTTTCTTGGATGAGGTGGGTGTCAAGTCCTTTTGGCGATAGATGCGAATGGTTCTGCCGATGCGTTGGAAAGGGGGGAGTCGTTTGAGCTTCTCAACCAGGTCGGGATCCAAGGTCGGATAGCCTCCCCCGATGACCACGTCATTCGATATCCGATCGCCGTAGAGAATGCCCTCGCTGACTGCCAAATAGGTGCTTGGCGGACTCGATGCTCCGCTAGAAATGGCCGCCGGGGGCTCCAGGCCGTAGGGTTCCCCGACGCCCAAGCCGTAAACGCAAACCTGGGTGCCTCCCTCGTGCCCATGCCGGCGAACCCAGGAGCCAAGCCTCACCAGGTCTTGCCCCCAGTCAAGGCTGTCACCAATCAAGGCCGGCTGCTTGGCGTAACGACTCCAGACCCAAGCCACCTCGTTTTGTGCCCCCAGGTGATCGGGGAGGGCTAACAAGGCGTCCAGCATCAGCCAAGCGAGCAGGGAGATTGTGGCAGCTCGGCGAAGGCGCGACGTCGAGCTCCAGGCGCAACCGGCGATCACGCACAAAAGGCCGAGGCTCGGTAGCAAGTATCGGAAGGCGGCATTGGTGCCCGTCCCCGTGGTCGCGGAGATGACGAGCGCGACTTCGAGTGCGGGCATGAGCACGCAAAGACTGGCCCAGAGCACCGACTCGCGACCGCGCCAGGCGGCTGGAAGACGGATAAGGGCAAGCCCGAACAGAGCCAGGGCTGGCAACGATACCTTGAGGAGAAATGCGACCGCGTACCAATACCACCAGCCTCCGAGCCGTGTCTGGCCGAAGAGATATGCCGACTGCAACCGCTCCGTGTCCGCGAGTTGGACGTCGATTCCGCGAACCAGTTCGATGGGGATTGGCAGGGGGACTCGGAACAGCCATGCCGTGGCTTTCGACTCACCGAGCGGCTTTAGGGCCTCGGCAAGCGACGAGTGTCCTGACTGCCACTTGGACAGAGTGAAGCCAACGTCCTTAAACCCGTATGAGGCATCGATCACGACGATGCTGAATCCCAGCATGACCATGCCGAGAACCGCCAGCCGCGAGAGGGAGCAGGGCTGAACGGACCTATCTCGCTCCACCTTACCGGGAAGATGAAACGCCCGCATGATAAGGAGAACGGCCCAGCAAGGGTCAAGTACCAGGAGCGTGAACTTCGTTGCCTGGGCGAGGCCGAGTGTGGCACCGGCCGCAATGGCTGTCGCAAGCCTTGGGCGGAGTAGAAACGACCAGAACGTTCGGGCAGCCAGGAGCGTGAGGACCGCCGAGGGCATGTCGGAGGTGACGAGGGCTCCATGTCCCAGAACCGGAGACATCCAGCACCAAATGCCTAGCGAGACGATGCCAGGCCAGGTCCCGAAGAGTCGGGTTGACCACTCGCAAATCAGGCACCCGCCCAGAAGTGTCAGCAGGATAGGTAAAATTCGTGAGTAGCGATAAATGTTTTGATATTGTTTTGGGTTCGACGTTTGGAAGAGGCGGCCGAGTTCCCATTCGCGGCGACCGACAACGTCGGTGTCGAACGACGCAGGATATTGGATTCGAACCCCCGCCAGGTGGGCTGGGAGGGCGTAGACGAGCTTGCTGAAGGGGCCGCAGACACGGTAGATACCGAGAGACTTGGTCTGCCAGGCGGCCATGCCGGCCGGAAGCTGGGCCAGTTCGACGACCGTCGCGGAATTCCCCCATGCGCCGGGGAGCATCAAGACGGCCGAGCTGGCCAGCACGGCGATCCGTACGAGCATGGCCGAGCGCCGACTGCGGGGAGAGGCCGCAACCTCGGTACTCTCAGGGTGAGGCTCGTGATCAAGGCTCATGGCGCTTTGAATCCAAGGAGGTTACTGACATGAGCTCCGAAACCTGGGGCCAGTTGTAGCCGTCGGGCCGCGCCGAATGACCTTCCTCGCCCGTCATGGGTCGGCAAGAAAGCGGCGGCTGGAAACTGTCCGAAGGGATCCGCGAGAGTTCCCACATCGTCCTTCGGTTTGCCTGGTTCTTTATGGGAATCGGTGCGGAAACGGCTAAGGGTGGGACCTCCCCGCCGCCTGATCTCTTTCGTGAGGACCCTTGGAGCGATCGACTCCGTGTCCTCTGAGACCGCCGGCCTAACTCGCTGCTTGCGGCACCGGGGCAAGACCAGTATATAAGCACGCTCCCGACCGTGAGCCTTCGAGTCACGGCTTTGAGGCAATCCCGCCGGTTCGCGATCGTTCAGAGCCAGAAACTCCATCGGTTTCAGATTCTCCGGCAGAAGATCAGCCACGGCGGAAACCGCTCGGGACAGCATGGTCAGAGCGGACACGCATGTCAACCCGTCCCCAGCGCGAGTGTTTTCATCGGTACGGCCGCTCCTGGGGATGGCTCCAGTTCTTCTATTGAGATTGTGGCAAGTCGGCCGAGATACAGCTTGATGGATCGTTTCTCAGGGGTTCTGGCAACTCAGCCCTGGTGTTTCATTTGTGGGTTGTCAAAGATGGAGGCGATCCCTAGGTTTCTGAATCAAGTCGACATCCCTCAAATACGCTACGTCCGAAAATGATCCTTAAACCTACATCTTCCGCCTGCCTCAAGCCAGGGCATGCGGTAAAGGGCCGAGTTGCCGACTTTGCAGCTTGGTTGACCGTGACATCTCGAATCTCAAGATTTTCTCGAGCTCCGATGGTCAGCCTGCAACGCTGGATTGCTCATCTGAAGGAAGAAGATCCTTGGTTAATCCCAGAGTCGAAGCGCAGGCGAGTCCTCGACACTCCGGAGCTTCGCCAGAGATACCGGTTTTGAGGACGAAGAAGATACCGGTCAAGGCCTTGCGGTTATCGGTTGCGTTTGCCACCTTGCAGAGAAATCTTGGACTCTGCGGCTTGGGCGCAAGTCCAGTTGCGTTGCCCCGAACTTCAGCCACAAAAATTCAACGCATGCGCCCATGGCATCGGATAGAATCGCCCCAACCCTCGCGCAATCAGATGGGTGGTCGGTGATTGCTGCCCCTTTCTCGGCCCCAAAAATCCCGTTGTTGTGCATGAACCGTTTCGAACACGGTTGTCTTTTGAGTCCCCCCGCAAAGGATCTCCTGGAGTCGACCATGGCTACGAGCGTAACAGCAAAGAAACAGACCGGCGAAACCGAAACCGACGATGTGCACTGGCTGGACGCGGAAAAGGGCTATGCGCTGGGGATCGAGGCGGGCAAGTTAGTGTGCCGTAACCCGGCCGGCAAGAAGCTGGCTTCTGTTCCGAAAGAACTCAAAGAATCCGAGGTAGCCGAGCAACTCCGGGCTCTGTGCGAGTGGTTGAGCGACCACCGGACGGAGTGTCTCCGCCGTGTCGAGACGTGGATGCTGCGCTCCCTTCCTGTACCTTGCGATGTCGTGCGGGCGGTTTGGCCCGATCCGGACTGGAGCGACATGCTCCGGAATCTGGTTGTTGTGCCGGCCGATGCTCAAGGGCGCGGTAACGCGGCACAGACCGGACTGCTACGCGATGTTGACGCGAAGAAGGGTATCGGCGTCGTTGATCGAGACGGTGAAACGCGCTGGATTGCCTCTGCGCAGCTTCTCATCCCTCACCCGATACGGATAGACGGCCTGGCTGAGTTGCGCGAGATCGCCGCGGATATGGGGTTCTCTCAGGCCATCGAACAGATCTTCCGCCCTACCTTCGTGGCGAACGAGAAGCAAAAAGAGCTGTCTCGAATCGTTGATTTTAACAATGGTAAATTTGAACAGTTGAATTTTGCGGGTTCCGTCTGCCGCCAACTTGGTTATCCCGTGCGCGGCGGCTATGCCTGTAGCAAAATCTGGGAGGAAGCCACTCCTCTTGAGGCGCGTTACTGGATCGGTGACGAGAGCCCCGAGTCAGAGACGTATACGGGAGAGCTTATCTTCGTGGGCAGCGACCAGAAGCCGTTACGAATTGCCGACGTGGGCCAGGTCACGTTCAGCGAAGGGGTTCGGATGGCTTCGCAGATCTATGCAAGACGCAAGGTTGAAAAGGAAGAGGTGGAGAACAACGCATGAACACGGCCACGGTACAGCTTGATGCGGGCGGATTGCTGCTTAGCAAGACCAAGGTGGACGTGGATGCGACGGAGAGGATCGTAGCGCGAACCTATCGCCATCCCGCACTGGGAAAGCGGCCGGTGATCCGTCTTGCGTCGGATCGCCTGGGTGAGGCCGAGGACCTGGCCATGGAGTTCCTCGGCTTCGTGGCCCCGGAAGTCTCGGGGCCGATCGCGCTCCAACAACGTCGCAGCCTGGGCTTTGCGGCCTGGGCCTTGATCAACGATCCGGGCAATGCCCGCTACGCGCTGGACTTGGTGAAGCGCATGAAAGCGGCGGCTCGCCAGGCCCGGTCGAAGCCAGGGCACGCCTGGGATGCCTACACGGAAATGGCCAAGGATCTTGGCCGGTCTGCGCGGCACTTCTTGCCCCCCTTTTGGGAAGACGCCGGCCGAGCGTTCAAGGATCTCGGCAACCAGACCTATGCCGGCCGGGCGCTCACCAAGTCGCTGGAAGCTGAGCGAGTTCATGCGCTCCCGGCCGATCGTGCCCGACGTCGTGATGTCGTCCTGGAGTTCGTACTCTCAGGTTGCCTCTCCGGCAACGCCCTGTCCGATTACGGCAACGACTTGCAGGCCCAGTATTCACCGCAGGAAGCGTTTGCGATCTTTCGCGATTTGTGCGTGCGCCGAACCCGCGGCGGCATGGCTCCCTGGGCGACGATGCCCAAGGATTTCATCAAGCTGGCGAAGGCCGCCGGTCTTAACGGCGACCAGGAGCTTGAGAAGTGGCTCGAGGAGGTCATCGATACTCCCGCGATGGGACGCCCTCCGTACCAATTCTGGAAGACCTGCAGCGCTCATTGCAAGCGGATCGTTGCCCGCAACCCTGGCTTTGCCGTGGCTCTTTTGCGTCATACCAGACCCGAACCAAGATTCTATGGTGAGAGTAAGCTCGGTCCTTGGTTCGAGCTGTTCGATGAATGGGGCGTGTTTGAGTACCTGTGGGAAGACGAGCACCAAGGCGCGCCTCCTCTGGGCGAGCCTATCGCGGAGTGGTTCAGCCGGGTGGTCCGTGATGAAATCCCGGCACCGACACGCACCCTGCAATTGCTCGACAAGCTCGCGCCGCGTCTCCGAAAAGAGAGCGTGCCGTTATCTCTGGCGGTCCCTCGGCGCTATGGGGTCACCAATGTCGACATCGACGTGTTGGAGGCCTGTCTCGCCCTGGGAATCAAGATAGCCGATCCGTTGGGGGATTTCTCGGCAACATTCGCGGGCTGGCTCTCTGCGAACGTGGACCATCCGTTCCGCAACCAGGACATCGTCGAGTCAGCCAAGGACGAGCGGTTCCGGCCCGCGGTATTTCAAGGGTTGGAAGAAGCGTTGACTTGTCGTGGCGGCCGCGTGGAGCGCGGTTATCGTCAGTCCGGGATCGAGCAGCGGGCGTTTCCTCTCGCGGCCGGAGATCGCCCAGGAATCAAGGAGTTATGGCACCAGCACGCGTCGAACACCATCGCTCGCCTGGAAGAAAGCGGACTCGCCAGCTTTGAGGCGGCGTATTCCCGGCTCGAGGCAACGCTGTGGCCCGACACGCTCCGCCTGTTCCCTGATGTCGCGGAACGGCTCCAGCGCATTGAACCGGTGGCCATGTTGCAGCGCACGCTTCGCGCCGGTGTCTTCGATGAGCTCGGGATTCCTGGTCTTGAGGAATTCGATAATCGACAAAAAATCGCGATAAAACATGAATATCGCGGGTCAAATGTCCATTTGACATTCCCCAGCGTCGTCGTGTCCGACAAAGCACACGCTTATGTCATCAATGACGAAGGCGGCGTCAAGAAACACGAGCTCCGCCTACCGAAGAAATGCGAGATCAACACGATCATCGTGATTGGCGACGATTTGGCGGTGTTTTATCGGGATGAGCAGTATCAGGGTCACCTTTTCTGGGTGAGCAATCCTGCGCAACAGTACGATATTACCACCTACGGCTACTACCAGGAGAACGACCGGGTTGCCACCTTGCTCGAGGATGGCGGCGTTTTCCTGGGCCATCAGATCGTGCGCCCCGGCGATAAGCAAGTGCCGCAGTCGCAACGGTATTTGCACGACGGGACCCGTTTCTGGCGCGTCCGTAGCGAATATGACCAGACCTCGTATGAGCGGCTCTGGAAGGTCCACGAAGTGGATCCGCAAACAGGAAAAGAGGTCCGAGAAAGCACTCCTCCCTGGTTCGAAGAGACCGAGGGGGGTGTGCTCGAACCTGGCAGCGTGGAATTGATGCCGGCGCCAAGAGGCACTGAGAACTCGCCATTGGGCACCAAGGACGGGCTGCTCGGATGGAAGACCATCAAGCGCCGTGATGGCAGTTATGTCGGCCTTGGAATTGACGGGCGACGTTGGGACAAGCCCTTGCTCGGGCAGGATGGCGCGTTGGTGGCTCCTGTCGCCCTGCTGCGTCAGCCAGGGACGAAGGAGTATCTGCCGGTGACGAGCTTTGGAGCTCGTGGAGGCCGGTACTCCCTCTGGGATCCGACCGGCTCGACCATCGTCGCCACCCTGGAGGACTTCGGCAGCGATTATGCGCGCGGGCAGGTTGTGACGCTGCCCTTGCACTTCTGGCACTTGCTGAAAGTGCGGGATGAAGCGTCGTCGCGAACGCTGCGTGCGATTGGCCGAAAAGAGTGCACAACGCTGTTCAAAGCGGCGTCCGAGGATCGGGCGCAAGAGAACGCTTCATCTCGCGGTTCCAGCAAAGAACCGGCCGAGAATCCGCTGATAGCTCTCCTCAAGGTTGTCAAAAAGCTGTTGCCAACCGCCCCCGATCGTTTGGCGATTGGAGTTGCGCGCGTTGTTGAACAGGCCGAACAGGCAGGCGCGGAATTCATTGCCCTTCGGGACAGGATGAACGCCGATTCGGTCAAGGAGACCTCGAGTGTAGCGCTCCTCGTGAATCGCAAGAGCGACCTCGCCGCCTCCCATTGGGGATTGCTGGAATTCCACCTTTATGGCGATGACGCAAAAGCATCCACGAGCGAGCATCTAAGAGCGGCTGCCGAATTTCTCAAGGGGAATTCCAAGGCTGGCGATCTCCCGAGGGCAAAACACCTCTGGCTCCCGATGCTGGAAAGCTTGCCAGCGCGTTGCTGGCGCACCTATTGGCGTGTCCTCGCGGCGAGACTGGGCCAGCAGCAAAGCAGCGACGTACCCTGGTTGGAATTCCTGACTCTGTGGCACCAATTAGGGATCGTCGAACTGCCCGGGCAACTCGACCTGATGGAGGGTTACCCTGAAGGTGCCAAGAAGCGGCCCTGGGGCGGCTACGACGTGGATGTCGAGGCGGGGAAGGCCTTCACGATTCAAAATGGTGAGGACCGGTTCATTGTCCTTGAGGGCGCGCCCTTCTACGGCCGAGACAGTTTGCCTTATTACTTCCTCCGCTATTCAACGGCCAAGTCGCCGGGCACTCCCCCAGGCTACAAGGTCAAAAATGTTCGAGCGATCAAGGCGAGGGTTGACCCCGCTCAAATCGCGGCGTTCATTGCGGCGGCCGAATCGTGCACCGAGCCGCCGTTGCCTTCCAAGGAGGAACTGAAAGACCTTGCCACCAGGCTCTCGGTTTCACCCGCGGAGATCGGCCTGGTTTGGATGGGGGGCCTGAACGTCGATAGTTATGAGCACAACTTCTTGCCTGCTGGATTGCGGACCATGCTGGGTTGGAAGGCCGCGGAGGCCAGTGCCGGCAAGCAGGCATTGCGCAACCTCGATTCCGCGGTCCTCGAGCGACTCTACGAAGCGGTGGTTGCCCAGGGTGCCGCAGCCCCCTTTGCGGCCGATCGCGGACCGGTGTTGGCTCTCCTGGAGAAAGCCTGGGGGGCGGCAATGCCCAAACGCTTGCAACTCGACGCGGCGTTGCAAACGCGCCTTTCTACGCTGGGGCAATCGTCGCGCTGGCATCGGAACGACCACGGAGTGCTTCTCGCCGCCGCCGGTGATCCCGCCAACCATCCTTTGCTTCAGCCCAAAGAAATCGAAATCGGTGCGGACAAAGATCGGTCTTTCCAGTTATTGCAATTGGCTGCCAAGGGGAAAGAGCAGGCCGTCGATGGTGGTATCCTCCGATCCGTTGTGCAATTAGTAGCCTTGCTGCACGCAGAGACTCCCGCGGGACACCCCTCGCGGGCTGAGATGCCTGAACTCATCAAGCGGGTTACCAAGTTGCTCGAGCACTCAAGCACGTTGCTTGAGCTGCGACATACCCATCTTTTTCAGGTCAACCGCAAGAAGGCGCCGACGCCAACGGAATGGCTCAACGAACATATCGGCAAGTCCAAGGCCGATGCGAAGTCAGGAATGACACGCGTCGACGATGGTTTGATCGCCGCCGCGGCGCTGGACAGCCAACACGAGATTTTCCTCGCGTTTCGACCATCCAAGCTCAAGGATGACGGCGATTTGGCCCGGCTTCAGGGTATTCTTGGAATCAATGTAGGTGAAGAAGACGAGATTACTAATGAGGCGATACCTATCGTCGTCACGATCAAGGGACCTGGCTTTCAGAAACTGGCCAAGACAATCCTAGCCAAGGGGGTGCCGGAAGGCCAATGGTCCCAAAATCCTGTCTACACGGCGCCCAAAGTCATTCAGGAGATCCAGAAGGAGCGTGAGCTTGGAGAGGATGCCGCGGTTCTCTACGCTCAATTGCTCGCCTTGCCCGATCCCACTACGGCGAACGTCTGCACCTGGAACGGCTGGACCTCCGCTCGGTTCAAGAAGGCGGCCGCGGAGCTTGTCGACCGTGAGTTGGTTCTCGAGGCCTCGCGATCTCGGGCGGGCCGTTCCATTTTTCTGCCAGGGGAATGGATCGAGTTGAAGGCGCCCTGGTTGCCCATTGAAAGCTGGAAGCTCGCTCATCTCGTTGAATTCGACAGGAACCTCAGCGAACCGTGCCCTGTCGGCGGTCCGCTGGTGCTTAGGCCGTTCGAGGATCTCTTCGCGGCGGCCTGGCAACGTGTCATGGCTGGCGACGAGCCACGCTATGAAGAAGTGAAACGGAAGAAGAAGACGAAATAGCCATGGCCAAGAAGAAAACCAGCGAAGACGTCTCTCTTCAGCCCCTTTCGCCGCAGGACAAGGTGCCGGCACGGGTGCAGCAGCCTCCCGCCGAGGAACGATTCGCCGCGGAGCTCGCTTTTCTTCGCGCTGTCGATGCGTCGCCTCGGCCACAGGGTTGGCTGTTGTCGCCGGAGCGCGTCGTCGATTTCTTGTGCGGCACACGTGGTGAAGCGATACGCGCACCGGCTTCAGCCGACCTGCCGGCGGGCGCACCGAAATCTCTGGTCATCGCGCCAAAGTTCGTCGGTGCGCGGGCGCTGGTTGAACGTTGCGTGGTGACGCTGGCCGGTGAGAGAGGATTGTTGTTGGTGGGGCAGCCAGGCACGGCCAAGAGCATGGTTGGCGAGCTCCTCGCCGCAGCCATCAGTGGCTCGAGCGCTCTGACCATTCAGGGTACGGCCGGAGCAACAGAAGATCATCTGCGCTACGGCTGGAACTACGCCATGCTCCTGGATCAGGGGCCGAGGCCGGAGGCACTCGTCCCGTCGCCGGTTCTCACCGGCATGCGTACCGGCAAGTTGGTGCGTGTCGAGGAGATCACACGTTGCCTGCCGGAGGTTCAGGACGCTCTGATTAGCGTGCTAAGCGAACGTCGTATGATGATTCCCGAGCTCGAGGGTCCCGAAGGTAGCGTCTTCGCCGCCCCCGGATTCAACATCATCGCGACGGCCAACCTGCGCGACCGTGGCGTCTCAGAGATGTCCGCCGCACTGAAGCGACGCCTCAACTTTGAAACCGTGCCTCCTATTGCCGACGCCAAGCAGGAAATGGAACTGGTGCGCAGCCGCGCGCGGGCCGTCCTGAGCGAATCGGGAACCGAGGCTGATATTGACGCTCGCTTGCTTGACATCCTTGTGAGGACGTTCCGCGACCTGCGCGAGGGGCGCACGGAGGAAGGCTGGAATGTCGAGAGGCCGGCGGCCGTCATGAGCACTGCCGAAGCTGTGACCGTCGCGGCGGCCATCACGCGTCAAGGGGCGTTCTTTCCCGCGCAGAAAGATCCCGTATCGCTGTTGCCAGGCTATCTCCTGGGTGTCGTCCTCAAGGACAACCAGGAAGATCGCGCTCGCCTGCTGGCGTACTGGGACGGCCCGATCCGCCGTCGCGGTGAAAACGATGCGTTGTGGAAACGAATGTACGCGTTGCGCGATGTGCTCGAAGAGATGGAACGGGAATGAGCGCGGCGATGGAATCCGTTCACCCCGATGACGATGTGCCCAAACGACTGGCAGACTGTCGCATACCCTACCTGATCGGTGTGCGGCATCACTCGGCCGCGCTGGCCCGTGTCATGCCCAGGCTGCTTGAGGACTTCGCGCCGGAGGCCATTCTGGTTGAGATGCCCCCCGATTTTCAGCTCTGGCTGGAATTCCTGGGTAAAGAAGATCTGGAAGCCCCTGTGGCACTTGCCGCCTGTGACAACACCCGGCTCATTTCCTTCTACCCCCTCGCAGACTTCTCGCCGGAGCTCGCCGCGATCCGATGGGCGGCCCTACATCACGTTCCCGTGATTCCCTGTGACCTAGGCCTGACGGCCATGGGGCGACTCGAACGGCGTCGTGCTGATGAGAATCAGGAACTCGATGCCCCCACGGCGCTGGGGAGCTTGCTCCACCATCACTCCTCGCGCGATAGCGCTGAACTTTGGGAAAAGCTGGTGGAAACACCCGCATGCCAATCAACTCCAGAGGCGATCCGCCGCGCTGCGCTGACCTTCGGTTGGATGGTCCGGCATTCCTCGAACGGCCCCTCCTCACTCGATAGACATCGCGAGGCGGCCATGCGGGACGCTGTAGCGGCTGCGCCGAGGAAGTCGGTCGCCGTTGTCGGCTCCTTTCACGCCGCCGCACTTCTGCCCGAGCCTGCTCTCTGGTCGGCACCGATACCTGGTACTAATGAAGAACGCACACCCACGAAGCTGGCGACCTCGCTAATACCCTATTCGTTCGCCCAACTTGATCAACGCAGTGGTTATCCCGCCGGTGTCATGGACCCGGTTTGGCAGCAGGCTATGCTCGCGGCGACGGACCCGGAAAGGGCCAACCAGCTTGCTGCTGACCTGGCCGTTGAGCTTTGCCGTCATCTGCGCGGTGAAGGCCACGTGGCGGGAACGCCGGACGCTGCGGAAGTCGTCCGGATGGCCCGCGACCTGGGTCGGCTGCGCGGCCATGCCGCTCCAGGCCGAGGCGAGCTGCTCGAAGCGATCGAGAGCTCGCTGGTGCAGGGGGACCTCTTGGGCAGGGGCCGGGCCGTTGCCGCTGCCGCACAGACCGTGCTTGTGGGTAAGCAGCGCGGCAGACTGCCGAAAGGAACCCCCCGAAGCGGCCTCGCCTTGCAGATCGAAGATACGGTCGCGCGGCTCAAGCTGCCTGGCTCAGACGCGAGCGATGAAGATGCTCGCGAATTTCGGCTCGACCCATTGCGGTCGCGGCTCGATCGCGGCCGTGCCGTCTTTTTTCGGCGACTAAATCTGGCCGGCATTGCCTACGCGGAGCGGTTTGATACCGAGGTCCAGGGGCATCGCGAAAACCTGACAGAAGTGTGGCGGGTGCAATGGACCGGCGCCACGACAGCCATGGTAGAGGCCTCGGGGCTGCACGGTGTAACCTTGCTGCAAGTTTGCGAGGCCGCCCTGCGGCGTCTACGGCGGTCGGATGCAGCGACTGTGGACGATGATCGGCCCGAGCATCAGCATCCAACAACGACGCTCGCACGCCTGTCGGCCGCGGCGGAGTGCGGTCTCGGAGACTCCGTCAGAGTCCTGCTGGCTCAGCTCGACGGTCCCTTTCTGCAGGCTGCATCCGCGGCACAACTGATCGCGGCCGCGGCCATTCTCCAACGCCTTGTTGCAGGCCACATTCTCGGTATGCCGCTAAACGAGCAGGAGGCGATTTCGCCGGATGTTGAGCGATTTGAGGTGAGTCCCGAATTGCTAGACGACCTACCCTTGTTGGAGGCAGCCCTGCGCGGCTTGGATGGACTGCGCGGCTCGGATCAGCCTGAGGACGTCGTCGCTCTGGTTGATCTGACAGCCATGATTCGTGGCGATCTCCGCGAAGATACACAGGGTGCCGAGTCGTCTCCTCTTCTCCCCGCGCTGAGTTCTCATCTGGCTCGATGGCAGCGCGAGGGATCTCCCCGAATGCAGGGGGCGGCCTGGGGGGCGCTGGCGATGCTCGCGCAAGTCGCACCGGAGAGACTGGGCACGCTCCTCGAGAGTTGGTACGACGGCGGATCAACCAGCGAAGGCCGCGCGCAGTTGCGCTCCCGCTTGCAGGGCCTGATCGTCCCGCTGTTGCCGCTCATTTCCTCGGATCCCGCCTGGCTAAGCGGTCTGGAAGGGCGCCTGGCGTCATCGGCGGATGACGAGTTCCTCGCCAGGCTACCGGCACTGCGCGGCGGATTCCAAACATTGACTCCCGCTGATCGAGCCCGACTGCTTAGCGACCGGCTCCAGGCTCTAGAGCCGGCGGGATCGGCAGCCGTGGGCGCACGTCGGATCGATGATCCGGTGGCCTTGGCCTGCGCGATCGCCGCGGACCGCGCAGGACGGGCGGCGATTGCACGTCTTCTTCCCGAGTTTTCCTTGCGGGATCCAGGAAGATCCGACGCCCATGCGCCCCTGATTCGTATTGGCGACCCGCCGGGAGAGCTCACGTTGGCCGAGCGCTGGCGACTGGTGCTTGGCGTGACTGGCTGCAAGAACGCGAAAGCAAAGCTCGCCGCGAGCACACTCGATCAACTGTACGGCGCGAGCGCGCGAGAGGGGCGAGGACAGAAAGACGATCTCGCCGGGCGCGGTGGAACCGAGGCCGCGTCACCATCGGCGAGGGAATGGGTCGAAGACGTCAACGGCCTTTTCGGTAAGGAGGTCTGCGAGGAGGTTCTGGGCGAGGCTGCCGCGGGAGGCCGGCCCTCGATTCTGGAGCATCTCGACCCCAACACTGTGCAGCCGTCGATTGCTTTGCTGGAACAGGTTCTATCGCTCCGTGGGGCCATGCCTGAGCGGGAACTCACCCGATTGCGACAATTCGCCCGTCGAATTACCGATCGTTTGGCCAAGAAGTTGGCGGATCGCCTTCGACCCGCCCTGTCGGGCCTAAGCACCGCGCGGCCGACTCGCCGGCGCAGCCGCCGACTCGATTTCGGCCGGACCGTGGACGCGAATCTCAACACGGCCTATCGCCGGGACGATGGTCGTGTTGCCCTCGCGCCGCGTCGCCTGATCTATCGCAGGCCCGCGCGTCGACACATGGACTGGCACTTGATCTTTGTTGTGGACGTATCCGGATCGATGGAGGCGTCCGTCATCTACAGCGCCCTCGTATCCGCCATTTTCTCGGCGCTTCCGGCCATCGATGTTCGGTTCTTTGCGTTCAGCACCGAAGTCATTGATTTCTCCAACGCCGTGGACGACCCGCTTGGGCTTCTGATGGAAGTGCGAGTGGGAGGGGGAACTCACATCGGCCTGGGGTTGCGCGCCGCGCGAGAAGCGATCAGGAACCCGTCGCGGACTCTGGTCGTCTTGGTTACCGACTTCGAAGAAGGGGTGTCCGTTCCGGAGATGTTGGCCGAGATAAGGATGCTGGCGGACTCCGGGGCCAAGCTGCTGGGATTAGCCGCACTGAATGATGATGCCAAGCCTCGCTATCACGTGGGAAATGCGGCTAGCGTCGTATCTTCGGGCATGCCGGTCGGGGCCGTGAGTCCTGAGCGCCTAGCTCAATGGGTCGGTGATCACATTCGCGGAAGTTCATCATGAGTCCCGAGCGTCCGTCAGTTTCCCCGGAGCTCGTCGCGGCGATGATCGAATCGACGCCCGACCGCGTCCGTCGCCGCCTCGACCAGGCCCCTGACATTGCGGCAAGCTGGAACTGGGAGGCCCGCGAGACGACCTGGTCGATCGAAACCGGCGGCGAAACCGTGACCCTGCCGCAAGGGCATGTCGTCGGTATGGAGCAGCTCACGTGTACGTGCCTGCTGTCGCCACGCTGTTTTCATGTCCTCGCCTGTTTAACTCAGTTAAGCGTCGTGCTCGTCAAGTCCCAAGAAACGGCCGAGGGGGAAGGAGACTCGTCAGCGAATGTAGACGCTGGGGAAGACCTTGTAGAACCTGAGGAAAATCAACAGCACGCCGCGCGCCAGTTGGTTGCCGGCATCACCCAGTTACTGCGCGTCGGCATCGCGAACAGTGGGGTCGTCGTACAATCCAGTATTCTCCGCGCGGTTCATCGGTGCCGCGCCGAGGAACTACATCGCCTGGCCGCGTTGGGGTTGCGTGTGATCGCGGGAACAGGTGAGATTCGGGCGCGTGCACCTGAGGCCGATCCGACGCAACTCGCCGAGGATGTGGCCGATCTGCTCGAGACGAGTCAACACATACTCGGTAAGAAACCTGTTGCTTCGTTCTGGATTGGGACGGCGCGTCGCAAGCAAATCCCGGTTCGCCCCCGCAGATTGCAAGGGCTACTGGCCGAACCGATCCTGACGCGCACCGGATTCGCTGGAGCCGCGGTTTATCTTTTGGGCGAGGACGGTCATATCTACACAGCTTCGGATGTCCGCCCGGGCGAGGCGCAACGCGCCCTCGATGCCTACCTGGGAGGCATTGAAATCGGCCCGATGATCCAGCCGGCGAGGCAGCTTGCCCGCGGCTCATATCTGGGAACCGACTTGACCGCTTCCGTGGAGGGGCGCCTCGGTCGTGGCAAAGGCATCCGGATTGTGGAGCAGGGGGCATCGAGTTGGCAAATGGAGGCGATCGAACGGCGGTTCGAACGCTCTCTGATGGACCAATGGAATGCGGCTTATGCACAGGCGACGCTTCCTGCCGATGCGCGTCCGGCCGGCTGGGACTTCGTTTTCCTTCAAGGGAGGGTCTTGGGCGCCGCAGGTCCCGAGCTACTCATCCAAGCGACCGCGGACGTACCAATAATCCGCATGATCATCGAAAACGAGAGTGAATCACTCCATTTTCGTGAGAACCTCCGCATGCTGAGCCACGCCCCTGGGTTGCGGCTGCGGATCATTGCCCGCTTGAATTTGCTCAAGCCCTGGACCGTGGCTCCGCTTGCGGCCGCCAACATTGCTGACAACATGCGGACCGATCACGAGCCGCGATTGGACCTCCCTGAATCTTGGGCTGGCCGCATCTGTTTAGGTTTCGATGAAATTCAGCGTCACTTCCTGGTGAATGCCCAGGCTTCGCCGGTGGTGTTGAACGTCGAAGGTTTGCCGCCCGAAGAGGATCCACTCAGTCCATTGCGCAGGCGTTGGGTTGCGACCATGCTGTCCGGCATCGCATCTCAATTTCCAAGAAACTCGAACATGTTATCTCTCGAGATCGCGAGCCTGAACCGCCTCGGATTCACGACTGGTGCGGGGCTTCTGGACGCACTCTCTCGCGCCCCATCGGACCGGGGGGGGCCAGCCAGCGTCGACACGTTTCTGGCCACGGCCGTCTACTTGCGGAACTGCGCCTACGAATGGGCCAAATCCCGCGCAACGCTGGCGAGTTGATCGTTGTCGCAATCGACGTCGTTGCGATTCATCACCGCCGCCTAACCTTCCAAGCACTGCTGGTGGGGCGGATAGGCCACCTCGACGCTCGTCATCTCACCGCCGCTTCGTGTTTCTTCTTCTCGGCTTTGAGCGACAGGCTCTCGAGCTTGTTGTCGTTGCCATCGAGCAGGATCAACTCGTCCTCGTCTTTCGGAATCAGGCCTCTCGCGATGCAGGCATCGAGACGGTCGAAGTCTTCCGTGCCGAGGCGATGGAAACATTGTTCAATATTGGCACGCTTATACGTTCCCCAGGAAATTGGTTCCGGGTTGAACGCAACCCAGCGATCCAGATCCACGCCAGGGTAGTAGGCTGAGACCGTGGGGACACGAGTGCCCGGCTCGTGCGCGTGGAGCGGCAGTCGATGAAGATCGAGCCGCTGGAGACCGTGATATTCGGGCCCAGAGCCATTGCCAAGAGGTCCCAAGATCACAATAGCAAGGGGTTCTTTGGAGACAACAACGCCCGGGGTAAGGAGCGCGTTCTCAAAGTACAGGGCCTTCTTTCGATATCCCACGACCAAGAGGAGCAGAAGGGCGAGTCCGGCCAAGACCAGGAGACCGCTCAGGAGGAGAAAAGGAAGGCCCGCAAACCCCGCCCACCAGGCCTGGACGTAGGTGCGGATCGCGTAATACGCAGCGAAGCTTCCAACAGCCAGGAGGGCACCCAGGAAAATGATAATACTTAGAATCTTCATTCCCGGATCATGATAAAGGTACCACAGAGGTTCCGGGCCGAAGCCAGGGCAGACCGGGGCAGCCGCTCCTCCTAACATTTTGCCCTGGTAGGGATTTCCTTCCGAGGGAGCGTCGTCATGCGCTTCCGGCATTTCGAGAGAGGGATCGAACTCTTCTTCATTATGGCTGGCCGCCATGGGCATATCCTATCAGTGAAGAAACCTTCTTAATTCAGAGCTTTCCGGATGCCGGAGAAGCAGACGCTCCTAGCGACATCGTGTATCCGAAACATCATAAGCGAATGCGCCGAGGAGGCTCCAAGAAAAGATCTCAAATGCCGGCGATTGGAACGCGAGCATGAAGGATGGCCCGGCCCCAATCGTCCGTCGATAACGCGGTCCAGAGGGGTGCTGTTCGGAAACAAGCCGTTGAAGCCGCCGTACGTTCAGGCAGTGGGCCAGGCACCCAGGAGCTTTCTCACAAGGATCAACTGCCCTACATGGTAGGCTGTGTGGTCGACCACAAGGAGTATCTCGCGAAGATACGTCTGATCGGTGCCGTGCGGCGTGACGGCGGTGAGATCGACCTGGGCGTCTCGCGTCAGTTCCTGGAACCTGGCGCGATCCTCACGCACGGCGGCTATGCTCTGTTCCCAGGCCTCAGGGGTGGGCGGCTCCGGCGAGTTCGGCCAATAATCCGCGGGCCATTCCAACTCGTCATATTGCCCGGCAAGCGAGAAGTCCAAAATGTCTCGCTGGACGATCCGGATGTGCTCAAGAAGCTCCCAGGGGGAATGCGGAAGCCCAGCTGGTCGAGTACCGCGAAGCTGCGCAGGCAGGTCACGCACGGCGTTGTCGAACGTGACGTGGGCCTCCGACCATCCAAGAGACTGGGCCAGGAGATCACGAATAACCGGATTAGAAGACATTCGTGTATTCCTTAAACGGTTTGTCGACAAAACTCAGTGGACCGGCAGCCAGGCTTTTCATTCATGATTTTAGGCTCAGGGAAAGAGGGGACGAAGCAAATTCGTGACGGCGCGAAATACCGAATGAACTGCTTGGATGCCGAGAGCTCCACGATGCTCTGCCAGTGGACGCGCGACGGTTGAGGGGCTGGTGTTGGGGGGACGGTTGGTCCTCGCATGCGTCGGCAGAACATCGAGGCGACCTTCCCGAAACGTGCTTTCATCTCAGGCGGAACGCGGAGCTGTGTGGCATCGTAGCACGGTAATACTCGCGGGGGCTCGGCTACCCAGCCAACATTCGGTAGCGGTCACGCGTTATACCCAACGTTTGTGAAAGAGGAACGGTCGGAGGCTCTGAATGGAATCACGAAAACGATGCCGACGTTTTCCGATTTTTCATTGGGACATGGGGCTGGTCAGTGACGGGGTTTGGTATTCTTCGGTTCCTCGATACCAACGATTGTTCGATATCGCAGAGTGTTAAAGATTCGCTCTCGCTCAGCCTCTCGGGCTAACCAAAGATCTTCCTCTTTCGGATCTGCGGGACGGCTTGGGGGCTCGCCATCGGAGCTCAAAAGAATTTTGAGATCCCGGACGTCACGGTCAATAAAGCCGCATAGTTGATTATTTCCGATGTCCGCGCAAAGATTCTTGTACGAAAGGAGGTAGTTGCCAACCAAGGCAGTGATGGTGATTTCTTCCTCCGGAATGCCCTCAAAGGAAAATCGACCATCCGCGTCGAGGACGGTCTCCTGAGAATCAAACGCGTGTTGACGACTGAGTAGAACACGAGAATGGGCTTGTATCTTCCCACCATCTTCGAGGACGATTCTCCCCGACAATCGATGCGCAGGTTGCAATTCAAGATCGCCAACATTCATCTTCGTTCCTTCGCCCTCGGTCACGATCCCTTTCACGGGAACGGCTCCCGCCGATCCTGAAGGCGTCATCAAACCATACAAATTCAAGCGATCGTTGGGATGAATACAGCTAAAAAAGAAGCGACCGTCCTGGTCCGTTGCAAGTTCTTCGTGGTCAACATAATGGCCGCGATCGTCTGCTCCCACAACAGAACGATCGGATTGCATGATCCCCATCCCAAGGCCCTGAATGGGCTTGCCTTTACTCAAAACCCTGCCCGTAACAATCACGCCTCGGCCCAGCTTTAAACTCAGATGAGGAACAGTGGGACGGATCTTCCAAAAAACTTCGCCCGCAAAGCCACGCGCCGTAACCTTCAAACAGAGGTAATCTAATGGGCGTTGAGATGAGATAAGGAATTCGCCTGCCGAATTGGTGATGGAAACGGGATCGACCATGCCCTTTATCATCCCCGATTGTCCGTCAGTCGTCTGGAAGGAAACAGGCGTTATTTGAGCGCCGACAAGCGAATTACCAAGATCATCGACAACTCGGCCTTTGAGTGCATGTCCCGGCTTGAGACGACTAGGAGATACCGGTTTGAGAACAACTTTCGGCGGAGCGCCCCTTAGGGGATCCACTCGATTCACAAATATGGGGTCGTATCCGTCCTTGACGACCAACAAACGGAACACCAGAGCAGGATCGACCGAGCGAATGAGAAACGATCCATCAGCCCGCGTCCTGGCTGCCTTAGAACAATCCAAGTAGCACGAAGGACAGAAAGGACTGATACCAACCCTCAGGCCAGCCGTATAGATGAGGACGTTAGCGTCCGGCACAGGTTGATTAGATTGATCGAAAACTGTTCCCGAAACATTGGGACGTTCCAAAGCCAAGAAAAGAGCAACGTAAATATAGAGAAGTGACATTCTTGTTAATCCTTCTCTCTCGATAGTAAACGGCACTCTCCGGGATTTTGTGCTGACGCACCAACGGTGATGGACCGAAACCTGCTCACCTGATTGATTCAGTCGCCAACCCGCCGCATGCTGTAGCTAGCCCCGTGGCGACCCGCCCGAGCGCCGCGTAGTGATGGGCGTCGTTACGCCCAGCGGACAACTCGATCGTGGGCGGCGAAGCGACGATCCGGACGTGGATCGGCCGCCCATCTCTCCAGAAATTCCAGGCGCGACACTTGCGTGCTCGCTCAATTCGGGCAGAGGCGGATTCGAGGAACGCGTCAATCGCATCGAGGACCGATGGCTCATCGGACTGAAGCCGCATCTCACACGTCGGGCCCATGTCTACACCTCGGCCACGGAATCGACGGCGGATGAACAGGACCGGCCCGACCGGGACGATGGCGGTTACCACGCCGGACCGTCACCTCGAGCGGAGCCTGCCCCCGATGACATCTTCTCACCCGCCTGCGGTCTTATGCCAGTGGTTCTCATGGCTCGCCTTTGCGCTCGGCCGCCGCTCCGCCCCGAAGCTCACGCTCTTCTTCGTCGCGGTTGCCGGCAAGTGGCCGACCGCATCGCCCGGCGCCTGCTGGCAGAAGTGGTCTGACCGTTGCTGCCGGGGCCACGCGATTGACCATCGCGCTGGAGGACACCCCCATCAAGCGGTAGGGGCCGCACGTCCAAGGAAGCGGCCTGCGGCACCGCCTGCTCGCGCTATGTCTACGGGCGCGTCTTCGTGGACCATTGGGAATGTCCCCATAGTATCCAGGCGAGTCCCGGTCCTTAGACCGGTCGGAGCGTCATCGCGATCGCCGCCACGGCTCCCAACAACAAGGCGGGCAGGAGGCGGCCAATGACGCTGAGCGGGCTCACGCCGGCCAAGCCCGATCCGCAGACGACGACCGCTGAGACCGGAGACATCGTTCGGCCAAAGGCGGCGGCCAGGCAGGTCAGTGCGCCCAAAACGGTGGTTCCTGGGCGATCTCCGAGAGGGGCTAGGCCAATCTGGGCGAACGCCAGGACCGGACCTGAGCCGGACCCGGAAATGGTGGCCAGCCCCCAAGGCATTCCAATTGCCGAGGCGGCCAAAGCCCAGGGGGAGTCGCCGACATGATGAAGCAACGCGTCGCCGAGTCCTATCGCGGCGACGCCTGCGCCGAAACACTGTGCGGAGATCGTCAGCGCAATCACATTCGCGTAGGCCGATCCCATTCCGTCGAAGCCTTCGCGGGCCACACAAGTCAAATCTCTTAAACCGAGCGTTGCGGCCGTCAGCACTCCGATCAGCATTGCTCGGACAACAGGCAGGGCGCTTGCGAGTGGCTTCCATTCCTCTCCCGGCGGCAGACGAAGAAGCCATCCCATCGCGGGCCAGCCGGAATGAGCCAGCAACAGCAGTCCAATCGGGACCAACGGGACAATCGCCTTGAATGAGGACGATAAGTCGATCTCCAAAGAATGGTCCTCTCCGATTTTGATCGTAACGGGCGGTCCTTCGTCGGCGCCCGTGCCCCCTTCGCGTCGGTTGAGCAACGAGAAACTGATGGCAGCGACGACCAGGCCCGCCAGGCTTGCAGGAACCACCCGGCCTGAGAGGGCCGCCGCTTGAATCCTCGTCGTTCCGGCGATCGACTGGACGTCTTGGGAGCCGGGATTGAGCAGATCGCCGCCGAACGACGAGCCCAACACCAAGGCCGCCGCGGCCACCCCACGCCCGAAGCCGGCCGCGACGATGAGAGGCAGGAGGACCGGCCCCATCATCGCTGCAGTGCTCGACTGGCTGGGCACAGCGAGATTGACCAGATAGGCAGCCGCGATCCCGCCGGGAAGTACTGCCCATCGAACAAGCCGGAGAGGTTGCACCAAAAGGTTGACGAGATGGCGATCGCAGCCAGTGACTCTGAGCACAGCCGCAAACCCCATCGATGCGCAGATCGGCGCGACCATCGGGGCAATCATCGCCCGGGTGAACGTGTCCGCGATGGCCAGCGGGCGACCCGCCAGAGCCGCAAGTCCTAATCCGGCGCCGATGAGCACGAGGCGAACATCGAATCGTGCGATAATCAAAACCAATGAAGCCGCGACGATGAGGATCGCAAGGGCAAGCACAATCACCAAGCCTTCAAGCGAGATAGCCATAACCAGACCGACTCGGATGATAGTCTACCCGTTCCGCGAGCGCGTGTCAGGTTTTCCCTTTGATCCAAAACATCGGCCTTGCAAAATGAGCTTACGCTTCGTTTTTCGCGCGAAAGCGGAAGAGAAGGAAATAACCGAAGGTACGAAAAATAAAGGATATTAATTATGAAGATTATTTTGTGTAATGGGGGCATTCAGCCCTAGGCCTGGAGGGCGTAGCGAATCGTGTATGAGCCACTTCGACGAGAATCGTATCGTCCCGCTTGTCCCTAATCTCTGTAAGCATAGGGATGGAGAGCCCGCAGACCATTTGGCGAGCATGGAGTACCGTCCCTTCACCGCGAGTGCTCGCTAGGGCATCGAACGGTTTGTTCTGATGGTGCCTGTAGGCGGACCAAATAGCGTCCCTAGGTGACTAGGGAGCGGATTGGCCGATAGTTCGTTCTGTCCTCTTTTTTTCGCTCCAGTGGTCGGAGCCGTCGGCTTTCATGGTGTAGAGGGTGTTGTCGACTTTGCCGGCCGGCCATTGTTTGCCGGCATTTCCGTTGCCCCCGGCAGGCGATAGTCCTTGGCAACATCGTCCAGGATGAGAACCCAGTCCTGGCCTTTTCCTTGTGACGGGGGTTGGAATTCTTTGCGGTCTGTGTGTGTAAACATGCCGATGGGTTTCGACGTACCGTTCCGCGGGTCGTACCACGTTGCGAGTAGACGCTCGCCCGAGAGCTTTGCAAGATTCACGGTGAATGGCTGGCCCGAGGCCGAGTAGATGAAAGCATAGCTACCGTCTTCCGCCCGCGTCGCCTGCATGTGGTCACTGCCACGGCCGGGCTCGGAGGCCAGTAGGGATTGGTCGGGAATCCGCACAAGGACGGGGCGGGATTCCACCAGCGCTCTGGCGTACTGCATCTGGGCCGCGCCGGGGAGATCCTTGGCGGTTTTCCATAGAGTTCGGGCGGCCGTGATCGGAGATCGGCCGTTATAAAACTGCCAGATATCATGGCAGCCATAGGTGTGACCGCAGGCGCCGGCGAAGAGCGACCAGTAGGCGAACTTGCGCGCGTCGTAGGCGTCGAGGTAACCATTTTTCGGGTTGAACTCGGCGGGGTGATCTTCGTAGCCTGGTTCGCCGTCAATGCAGGGCTTCACCGGTTTGCGAGCGTAATCCGCGGCGATGGGATCGAAGTTCGGATGGTTGTATCCGTGGCCCGACTGAAGCATGTTGAATGCGAGCCAGTCATCTCCCTGGAGCCACTGCGCTGAGGTCTGCCCACCGGTCGGGTGGAAAGTCATGAGGTGTCGGCCGCCATCTCCCTTTCTCAATCCCGATGCCATCGCCCGGATGATCTTCTTCTGCCGCTCGTTCTCGACAGGGCGGTCGCCGCCGAGAATCCAGATGATGGGCTTGTCCTTGTAGCGGCGGCCCAAGAATTCGCCGAAACTTGCGGCGTTCTCTGGCGTGAAGATCTCCGGTCCCTGGCCCGCCTTCTTGTTCCATTTATCGCCCCACGTCGGGAGCATTCCGATCACAAGGCCAAGCTCCTCGGCGCGATTGACGATGAAATCGACATGCGTAAAATATGCCTCCACGGGTCGCGCAGGGCTCTTGTCCACAAGAGGTAGATGCCCGTAGGCATTGGGGACGTCGAGTCCCCCATGCTCGGCGAGGACGACCGCCTGAATGACCGTGAATCGCTTCGTAGCGCGGTCCCGAAGGTAGAGGTCGGCGTCATCTCGGTCGAGGCGATGGAATAGCTCCCATGCCGTATCGCCGAGATAGAAGAACGGTCGATCGTGTTGGTCGATCAGGTAGCGATGGTTCGCACTAACCTTCACCGGAAACGGGGTTTCGTCTCGAGCCTGGTCTTTCTCGGGCCTTGTTTGAGCCCGTGCCTGGGCGATGCCGGGAGTCTGCCGCTGTCCCTTTTCACTCACGGAGGCTGAGTCCGTCGTGGCCGTGTCGATTACGAACACCGATAGGGAGATCAGCAGGAGAGCAATTTTCATAAAAGTCATTATGTGCTCACTTAACAGGTCGAAAAAACGACTCTGCCCAGCGCAAGGGCCGACATGTCGATAACCACCGACTTGGCCATGCCATTGGATCGCATCGCGGATGCGGCTCGCCATCCTCAATTGCGGAAATCTATTCTCAATTTGCGACAGACCGTATCATCGGTTGGATGGGCACGAAATCGATTCGCATCGGACTTGTCTTCAGCTACAGCCTGTCCTATTACAGGGACATCGTGCGTGGCATCCGCGCCTTTGCGGAATCGAGGCATCACTGGGCTTTCACTCCCATCGCGCCCGATCCCAAGGCGATCAAGGCACTCCGTCCCCTCGACCACGACGGACTGATCGCGCACGTCTTCACACAGGATCTGGCTGACTCCTTATTGCGCCTTCGTAAACCGGTCGTCAACGTGTCTGGAGTCCTCCCCGACCTGCCCATGCCCCGGGTGATGGTCGATCACGAACAGGTCGGCCGGCTTGCCGCCTCACACCTCCTCGACCGGGGACTCCGTCATTTTGGATTTTTCGGCTATTCCCAGCATGCGTTCTCTCTCGGTCGGGAGTTGGGTTTCCGCCAAGCCGTCGAACAGGCGGGTTTTCAGGTCGCACGTTACCTCTCGAACGACCCGCTTCATCCCGAGCCGACGGGCCTCTGGCGGCGGGACGGCCGGCTCCAACGGTGGCTGGAAGGACTTCCCCACCCCGTTGGCCTATTGGCGAGCCACGACATCCAGGGGGTTCAGTTATCGGAGGCGTGTCAGCGCGCGGGACTTCGCGTACCTGACGAGGTCGCGCTGCTGGGTGTGGACGATGACGATCTCCTCTGCGAGCTGTCCCGCCCCCCACTCTCGAGTGTGGCGTTACCGGGCGAATCGATCGGGTTCGAAGCGGCACGCATGCTGGACAAGTTGATTTCTGCCCGGCGGAGACGTCCCGGACTTCGTACGCTGCTCCTCGCATCGCCGGGCGTGGTGGCGAGACAGTCTTCGGATGTGATGGCGATCGAGGACGAAGACGTGGCGGTCGCCGTACGATTCATTCGGTCGAACGCATGCCGTAACATTGGTGTGACCGACGTGCTAGAGGCCGTAGCCGTATCGCGGAGATCGCTGGAACGTCGGTTCCGAGCGACGTTGAGACGTGGATTGGCCGAAGAGATCCGCCGAGTTCGCATGGATCGGGCGAAGAGCCTGTTGTCCGGAACCGAGTTGCCGATCGCCCAAGTCGCCGCGAATTCGGGGTTCTCAGAAGCGAAGCATCTCTCGACTGTATTCCGCCGTGAGACCGGCGTGACCCCCTCTGAACATCGCCGTCTATCGAGATCTCGGTAACCATCCACTGGGTACGACAAGTACGTAGCGCTTATCAAGCACCCACCTTGGCGTGCGTCCTGGTTTTATGGTCGTTCCGCGAGGAGGTTCACGTGTCGGACCCGTGGCCGTTCGCCGACCCCGAGAATCTCGCCGTCTTCACCCTCAGGCGGATCATCCGTGGAGAGTCGCCGATCCTGTCGGTCTCGCATGACGAGGACGACGGCCGCTGGCAATTCCTGGACGGGGAAGAGGCCGAGATCGAGGATGCGGCCCTCGTTTGTCTTGGTGAAATGATCCGACTCGACCCGAGCCTGCTTGCCCTCGCCGACTTGCCCATCGGCTGGTCTGCAAGTCGATCGAGCTTCCAGGCTCCTTGGAAGCGAATGAATCCTAAGGAAGCCAGGGATCGCAAAACGATCTCGGATGTCGAGGAATATGGCTGGCATGTCGGCGCGATCCCCGCGGATGATGAAGAACCCAGCTTCGCTTTCAGTGTCGGACTCTTCAAGACCTTCGGACACCCAGAGGTCATCCTCTTCGGGCTCGGGATCGAGGCAATGCAGGGGATCATCAACGTCATTGGCGAAGAGGTGAGGCAAGGCCGGAGATTCAGCGAGGGCGAGGCCGCTTCGGGGATCATTGAGGGTTTCGACGTGAGGTTTTGCGAGGTCTCCCGCGACCACTATTCAGAGTATCTCGGCACCGCCTCTTGGTATTACAAGAGTACCGATTACCCAGCTTTGCAGTGCGTCTGGCCCGACCGCCTGGGCCGTTTTCCCTGGGACGATGACTTCCCGGAATCCTTGAGGGCAATCCAGCCCGTCCTGGCCCAACTACCTGGGAACGGCAACGAAGGGTGATGGACCCGGCAGTGTCTTGAATTAGCCTCTATCATGGGCGCTGCCGTCCGCTAAGCGGTTGTCGAGGAGGGGACTTCGATATCCGAGAAGCGTCTGACCACAATCAGTAAGTATTTGACGAAATATCTTCGCCACGCCCCTGAGGAACTGGGCCTCTCGCTCCAGTTTGGTGGATGGGTCTCCGTTGACGATCGAGCAGATCCTCTTCGCTTTGAGACGAGCGAGGGCCGGGTTGGGTATCGATGAGATGTGTTGCAAGCTTGGCATCAGTCCAGCGGTTTTTCCGATGGAAGGCCAAGCACGATGACCTGAGGACGTCCGAGGTGGGGCGGTTCGTTGAACGGCAAGAGGAGAAGAGGATGCGGAATTAAAGGCGGAGGAGGGGAGAATCGTGTCGGTGAACAGACAGCTTGGCACCTTCCTCTGAAGCCTCGGGGTATCCTAGCTGGTTCTCATCCTGTTTGCTTGGTATCGTAAAGCTTCCGGCCAAATAAGGAGGGAAGCCAATGGGATCATATCATCGTATGATGTGCTGGACGTTGATTTATTCAGCGAATCTGATCACGCCTCTCATGATGGGCAGTAGCGAAGTATCCGGGTGGGCATGGGTCGGACTAATCTTGGCGATTCTTATCTACTGGGTGGCCGGCCTTTTTTGTTGTGGGAAGAGCCGCGAGATGACGTGGGTCCTCATCATCGGCGGCATCGTCGTTGGTTTTTCGCAATTTTATCCGTTTTTTCAGCTCATCACTGGTGTCCTAGCATTGCGTGTCGAGTCCTGGCTCAGGAATGCCGCTCCGACTCCTCACAATGGATCCATTACCACGCTGAACGGTGGGTTCATCGCCACGTTTATGACGGGGACGTTGCTAATCGGGGTCGTCATCGTGATCGGTGTCATCTCACGAGGATATTGGCGGTTGGCTTCGGTCGGTGGGAAGAGAAAGCCGGATTTAGATCCGGAGATTGATCGTCCGTAAACTTCCGTGAACCGTGCCGTGTCACCGTAACATCGTTTGTGTCTGGGACGGAGAAAAGGGGTCGGACGCCAATCGTGGGCTGAAGCCGACTCTATCTTTGTCGCCGTCTCGGAAATGGGTAGACCACTCTGAATTGCAGAAGTAGGGTCGATCGATCGCGCTCTCAATCACGTCGACGCTCGTCTTCTGCTCTTATATGAGATCAGGATTACGGCGCGTTGAGCGTGTCTTTCGAGAGGCTGCCACGCGTCATACCATGCGGCTTCCGGCTTACTGCGTGACGCCCAGCCATTTCCCCTTGTGTTCCAGCCATCACAAGGATGGCGACTTGTCGCATTTCATGCGGTATTTGACAATGACCCACGCCCAGTGGTGGCGCGTCCATCGCCACACTGCTGGGTTCGGCCACGTTTATCAAGCCCGGTTCAAGCCCTTCTCCACCTAGCCCATGCCTTTGCCGTTCTCGTAGAGCCGCGGTGTCCCTACTTCAGCGAAACGGCACAGGGCTCGTTGGTTTCCGCGCGTTGTAGGCAATCTTCCAGCACGCGTGCCAGTGCCTGGACGTGGGGCTCCTTGACCATACTGTGATGTTGGCCGGGGACGAAATGGACTTCGACGGACGCGGCCAGGCTTGCCCAGCCCCGGTCGCGTGTGGTCGCGATCGCGACAGGGGCGTCGGATGGTCGAAGCAAAGTGATCTGGCCTGGGTAGAAGCGAGGGATATATTCGTTGGCCAGCACCATGTGGTGGTGGAAGAGTCGTTTCAGCGATTCGATGACTTGCCGGGCGACTCCCATGGGAACGTCGGGACCGATGAGGCCTAGTTTCAGAGCGTGCTGCCAGAGGTAGGGGAGCTGCTGATCGGGGCCAAGGGTCGCGAGCTGTTCCAGGGAAACATCCAGGCCGTACTCACGACCGGCGTCGTCCTCCTGGGGTAGGGCACCGGGAAGCTTCGGAGGGGTGGTGTCGAGCAGGGCGAGCAGGTTGATGCGCTCCCCATCCGCCACGAGCTGCTGGGCCATTTCCAGGGCCACGAGCCCGCCCACGGACCAACCGCCGAGGTAATAGGGCCCTCGTGGCTGCTTTTCTCGGATGGCGACCAGATAATCCGCAGCCATCTCCTCCATCCGGCTTGGTAGCTTCTCCAAGTGGTCATGCAGGCCGCGAGCGCGGATGGCGTGGAAGGGACGATCTCGACCCAGCCGTTGCGCCAGAGCCTGGTAGCAGACGACGATCCCGCCTGGCGGGTGGATCATGAAACAAGGAGGATGTGCCCCTTCGGGCTGCAGGGTCAGGATCAAGCCTCCCCGGGTGGGGCTGGGATTGGCCTGGTCGGCTTGACCAACCGGCAGCGAGCTCGCGCCGAAGAGGCGGCCGACGGCTTCGGGATACGAGGTGCCGAGGTGATGCGCCAGGTCGTCGATCGTCGGCGAGTCGAACAGCGCGATCACGTAGACCGGCTCACCGAGGGCCTCCTGAATCCGATTGATCAGCACGGCCCCCTGGATCGAGCTTCCCCCCAACTCGAAGAAGTGGTCCTCGACGCCGATCTTGTCGAGGTGTAACACGTCGCGCCAGAGTTCCGCCAGGAACTCCTCCAACGGCGTGCGAGGGGCCACGTAGGGCCGCTCCAGGTCAGGGCGCTCCTGGGGCGGCGTGGGGAGTGCGCGGCGATCGACCTTGCCCCCCGTCGTGCGGGGCAATGCAGGCAGCGGGACGAATACCGAAGGGATCATGTGAACGGGCAAGCGTTCTTTCAAATACCGCCGTAGGGCTTCGGGTGCGAGAGATTCACCGTCGCCGGTCACATAGGCGACCAGTCGCGATCCGCTGGCGTCACCGGCTTGCGCGATGACAACGGTTTCACGCACCGCCGGGTGGCTCATCAGGGCAGCCTCGACCTCGCCCAGCTCCACGCGGAAGCCGCGCACCTTTACCTGGTGATCGAGCCGACCCAGGAACTCGAGAGTGCCGTCCGACAGCCAGCGGCAGCGGTCGCCCGTCCGGTAGAGCCGCGCGTCTGGCTTATCACTGAAGGGGTCGGGAAGGAACCGCTCGGCCGTTTGCAATGGGTTCTTCAGGTAGCCTCGGGCCAGTCCCGCCCCCCCGAGGTACAGCTCTCCGGGGATCCCGGGAGGCACCGGCTGGAGGGCCGAGTCCAGCACGTAGGCCTGCGTGTTGGCAACGGGCCGGCCGATGGGAACCCTGGGGCGAGGATCGTCGCGACGGCAGGCCCACCAGGTCGCGTCGACGGACGCCTCAGTCGGACCGTACAGGTTGTAAAGCGTGACATCGAGCCGGTCGAGAATTCGGGCTGGAAGGTCTGTCGGCATCGCCTCGCCGCCACAACAAATCCACCGCAGGTCGCGACAGGCGTCGAAGAGCGGGTCGTCCAGCATGAGCCGGAGCATGGCGCAGGCGGCTTCAAGGATCGTCACCCGCTCCCGGATGACTCGCTCCAGCAAGCGATGCGGATCGTACTCCTCGCCGGGCGCAGCCAGGATCAAAGTGCCGCCGACTGCGAGCGTGGGGAAGATGATGCAGATCGAGGGGTCAAAGGTGTACGACAGGTTGTAGAGCACGCGGTCGGTGGCAAACAGTGTCAGATCTCGATCACGCCAGTGGACGGTGTTGACGATGGCCCGGTGCTCGACCATCACCCCCTTGGGGCGTCCCGTGGACCCCGAGGTGTAAATGACATAGGCGAGGTCACCACTCTGGACGCCACTCTCCGGCGGGCGCGTCCCGTCCTCCTCGGGCGCGGGCGCCGGCTCATCAAGGCAGATCAACGTGGCGTTGGTCTCTGGTAGCCGCCCCTGGAGCGAGTGCTGGGTGAGGATCACCGCGGGGCTCGTGTCGTCTAAGACCAGGCGTATCCGCTCGGCCGGTGTGTTCGGGTCGATCGGAACGTAGGCGCCGCCCGCCTTGAGCGTGCCGAGGATCGCCACGATCTGCGCGGGCGAACGATCCAGAAGGAGGGTTACAAATGCACCGGGACCGACACCCAGCCGTCGCAGACGATGTGCCAGACGATTCGACCGGGCATCCAGCTCAGCGAACGTGAGAACCTCTTCATCGCTCACCAACGCCAAGGCGTCGGGCGTCCGGGCCGCTTGCTGCTCGAAGACGTGATGGAGGCAGACGTCCTGAGGAAAATCCGCTGCGGTCCGGTTCCAGTCTTCGAGCACGAGGCGGCGTTCGGCCTCCGTCAGGCATAGAAGCTGGGACAGACGCCGGTCCGGCGCGTCGGCGATGTTCTGCAGCAGCGTGAGGAAGTGGCCGACCATCCGGCGCACCGTCTCTGCCTCGAACAGGTCGCTGTTATATCGAAGCATTCCTTCAAGCGTGCCGTCCCCTTCCTCGAAGACCATCTCCAGGTCGGACTGGCAACTGTGCTGCTCGACGTAATACTGCTCCATCTGGAGGTTGCCCAGGGTGAGCTTGGCTCCGGACGGCGGCAGGAAGAAGCGCCAGGCTCCGAGTCCCTGAGCGCGTTGCGCCTTCTCCAGTGTGAACGTCACCTGGACCAAGGGGGTACGGCTGAGGTCGCGCGCGACGTTCTCTCGTTCCACAATGAGGGCGAAGGGGTAATCCTGGTGTCCGAGAGCGTCCAGCACCGTTGCCCCCGTGCGGCGGAGCAGGGCACGGAAGAAGGGATCGCCGGAGAGGTTCGCTCGCAAGGGAAGCATGTTAATGAAATAGCCGATGACGCCCTCGAATCCAGATCGGCTGCGGCCCGCGAAAGGGGAGCCGACCAGGAAATCATCCTGTCCCGTGTAGCGGCCCAGGAGCACCTGAAATGCGGCCAGCAAGGCCGTGTAGAGTGTGGTCCCCTCGGATGCCGCCAAGTCCTTGAGCCGGCGCGCCAGCACGGGGCCGATCTGCCAGGGTGCGGTGCCCCCTCGGTTGGAGAACAAATTGGGGCGGGGACGGTCCGTGGGCACGTCGAGTACGGTCGGAGCCCCGGACAACTGTTGCTGCCAGTAAGCCCGCAGTCGCTCCCCCTCCGGGCTGGCCAATAGGTCGTCCTGCCAGCGCACGAAGTCGTGGTATTGCTGGCCGGGCGCCGGCAGGCGAGCGGGTTGGCCCTGACACTCCGCAGGATAGAGTGCCTGCATCTCCTCGATCACCAGGATCAGCGACCAGAAATCACCGACGATGTGGTGGACTCCCATGAGGAGCACGTGGTCGTCCGGCGCACGTGTGAAGAGATGTATGCGCAACAGGGGACCCCGCTCAAGGTCGAACGGGCGATGGGCTTCTTCTTCGAGACGCGTGAGCAGCGTCTCCTCGCTCCACGAGGAGGCGTCGATCACTTCGAAGGGGACCGGCAGTTTCTCATGGACGCGCTGGAGCAATTCGCCGTCACGTTCCTCGAACGTCGTGCGCAGGCTGGGATGGCGGTTAACCAGCGTTTGTGCGGCTCTACGGAAGGCATCAAGGTCGATCGGCGAGCGAACCCGTGCGGGGTAGCAAACGTTGTAGGCCGGGCTCAGCCGGTCCATCTGGTAGAGGAACCACAAGCCGCGCTGACCGTGTGACAAGGGGAAAACGGTCGTTCGGCTCGCACGCTCCTGGAGGAGCTGCGCCAACAACATACGCTTTTCCGCGAGCGAGAGACCCGCCAACGATTCCGTAGGCATGTTCATGTCTGTGCGATCCTGTTATTGGCGGGCGTTGCTGACCCGGTCATTTAACAAGGTGGCGAGCAGGGCGTCGATCTGCTCGCTGGACAGATCCTCGACCTGGGAGAGAATGTCCTCAGGGGCGGCCCCCAGGCCGTTTGCGGACGGGATGTACGGATCTGTCCCCTCCGTCACCTCACCATTGCTGGCGGACGAAGGCGATGGAGTGCCATCTTCCGAGCCGAGCCGCTCGGCGAGAAGCGTGGTGAGGCCCGAGATGCTCGGGCTGCGCAACAGTTCCGCAATCGGCAGATTCACGCGGAGCTCTCCCTCGATCCAGTTACGCAGCTCGACGGCCATCAGTGAATCGATGCCGAGCTGGAGCAGGGGGCGCGCGTCGTCGAGGCGATCGGGCTTGATGCCAAGAACAAGCGAAATCTTGTCGCGCAGCAACGCGCCGACCAGGCTACCCCGCTCGCTGGGTGCGGCGGTTCGGATGGCGTCGATGCCGAGCAAGGCGCCGGTTGGGAGCGCGTCCCCGTCGTTACGCTGGCAGAGGTGAGCGAATCGCGGTGATACCCGGCCGGTGACTCCCAGGCCGCGCCAGCGCGACCATTCCAGTCGTAGCACGCTCACCTGGATGTGCTCGCGTTGGATGGCTTTTTCCAGGAGCGCGAGGGCCTGCTGGACGGTAAAGCTCAAGACCCCTTGCCGTTCAAGCCGTTCGCCCAGCTCACCGCGGCGGGCGAGGTAACCGACTTCAGCGAGGTAACCCCAGTTGATTGTCAAAGCGGGTAGCCCCTGGGCGCGTCGGTGCCAGGCGAGAGCATCGAGAAAGGCATTGGCCGCCGCGTAATTGCCCTGGCCAGCATGTCCGAAGACGCTCGACAGCGATGAGAACAGGACGAAGAGGTCGAGGGGGCGGCCCGCCGTCTGCGCGTGGAGGTTCCAGGCCCCGTTCACCTTGGGGGCAAGTACCCGTTCCAGCAGGTCGCGGTCGAGGTTGATGAGCAGGGCGTCTTCCAGGACCATCGCCGCGTGGATGACGCCTCGGAGCGGGGGGAGGTCGCTGTCGATCTCAGCGAGGATCCTCGACACGTCCTCAGCCTGCGACACGTCCGCCGCGCGGACGATGACGCGGGCGCCGAGCTGCTCGATCGCGGCCACCGCCTGGCGGGCTTCTTCGGTCTGTGCTCCTCGGCGACTCAGCAAGACAAGGGTGCCTGCGCCCCGGCTGGCCATCCACCGGGCCACTTCCAAACCGAAACCCCCCAGGCCTCCCGCGATCAGGTAGGTGCCATCGGCCCGGAAGGTTAGCGGCTCATCCTCGTTGGGGACGGCCGCGACGCTCCGGTCTTGGGATGATATCACAAGTTTGCCGATATGTTTGCCGTGTTGCATGGATCGGAAGGCATCGACCGCCTTGCCCATCGGCCAAGCCTGGTAAGGCAAGGGGGCGAGAATCCCTTCGCGGACACGCCGGAGGATGTCTTGCAGCAAGCCGCCGAGTAGAGCCGGACGCTCGCGCAGGACGCGGTCGAGATCGATGGCAAAGAAGGACAGGTTCTTGGAGAAGGGCAAGAGATCGAGCCGGGCGTTCTGGTAGATGTCGCGTTTGCCGATCTCGAGGAAACGCCCGTAATCAGCGAGTGAATCAAGGCCGCTGGGGATGGCCGCGCCGGGGAGCGAATTAAGGATGACGTCGACACCTCGTCCGCCCGTCTTTCGTCGCACCTCGTCGGCGAAATCAAGCGATCGGGAATCCATGACGGTTTCGATGCCGAGGGATCGCAGGTAGTCGCGTTTCTCGGGGCTGCCGGCCGTGGCGAAGATCTTGGCGCCGGCGAGCCGCGCGATCTGGATGGCGGCGTGCCCCACGCCACCGGACCCGGCGTGGATCAGGACGGTTTCGCCGGGGCTGAGTCGGGCCAGGTGCTCCAAGCCGTAGGCGGCCGTGAGGAACGCGATCGGGAGAGTCGCGGCCTCCTCGAAGCTGATGCCGGGGGGCTTGGGGGCGACCAACTCGGCTCGCGCGAGGACATGACTGCTGAAGGCAAAGCCTGTGGCCGCCACGACCTCATCGCCGACCCGTAGCGTGGTCACACCGTCGCCAACGGCCGAGATGCGGCCGGCGCACTCGGCACCGAGCGGCGCGGGGCCTTCCGGCAGGCCGGGGTAGAGGCCAAGGGCCTTCATCACATCGCTGAAGTTGAGGCCCCCGGCGTCGACTTCAATCTCCACTTCGCCCGGTCCTGGCGGCCGCCGCCGTAGCACTTGGGCTTCCAGTCCGTCGAGGGTACCGGGGCGAGGGATCGCCAAGCGATATGGGACGCCGACACGTGGCGGAGTCGCGGCTCCGGGGGAGGGCTGAAAACGGTGGGCGTAACGTGTCGACGCGCGCCAGGCGACTTCGTCCTCACCATCGTCCTGCTGGATCTCGGCGAAGAGTAACAGGCTATCTGGAAGGGGTTGCTCGACCAACGTTGAATCTGTAGCGCCCAGCCTTCCTGGAGCTGTTGACCCCGAGCCTTCGTCTTGGGTGTTGGGGTCGAGGTCGACGAGCTTGCAAGCGAGTCGCGGATACTCGGCCGCAATCACCCGCCCCAGCCCGAGGACCGGGCTTTGCGCAACGGCGGTCGCTTCGGGCTGGCCGCCGACCGACTGCGCGCCGCGGGTCACGACGACGAGTGGCGTGGACGGAGCCGAGGTGCCTTGCTCCCACATTTGCACGAGATGGACGATGCTGAGTAAGCCCGCCTTCTGCGAGTCGGCGAGGCTGGTAGCAGTCAGTCCGCTTGCCGTCGGTGCGTCGAGGTTCCACAGATGGATCACGCCTCGACAGGGGAGACGACCGGGGGTATTGACAACCTGTACCAGCCGGAGGAGGTCGTCCGATCGTGTGGGATTGACCCGGTAATGCACGCCATCGCCGTCAAACTCGGGTCCGACGGTGGCGAGCACACATTCGTCGCCACGCGCTCGAAGCTGTTCGGCGAGCCGCGAGCCGAGGCCGCTTTCGTCCGCGAAGATCAGCCAGGCCCCTGGCGCCGTCGAGAGGCTCGCCTCAGGCAAAGGCTGAGGCTGCCACTGGTAGGCGAAGAGCATATCGTCGAGCGAGTCTTCCGGACCCCTCATAACGCGCCGGCTCTTCAGGCCTCGCACGCGGACTGCAAGCCGTCCCTCCTCGTCGTAGATGTCGATGTCGGCCAGGGACCGGCGTGGTGTCTTCTTGAGCAGCCGTGCGTGTGCCCAGACATGGCGCCCCGGCCGACGGAAGAGCTGGACTTGCTCGATGGCCCAGGGCAGGTACAGCCCGCCATCCCGCTGGTCGAAGTCGCCGTCTGCCGGGATGACGACCTGGAGGCAGGCGTCGAGCAGGGCAGGGTGGAACAGGTGCGTTCCTTCCTCGGGCTCGAGCATCTCGGGAAGCCTGACCGACCCCAGCGATTCGCGATCACCTTGATACACGTGCTCGATGCCCCGGAAGAGTGGGCCGTAGTCCAGGCCAATCATCCGCAGGTAGTCATAGCATCGATCGTGGGAGTACGCTCGCGGGCAACGGCGGCGGATTGCGTCGAGGGCAGACGACAGGCCCTCCGGCTCAGACGGACGGGGACGCAAGACGGTGGTCAGATGCGCTGTCCATTCTCGAGAGTCTTGAGTCGGCCGCGTGGAGACTTGAAGCGTCGACGTCTCGCGGTCGAATGCGCTCTGGACCCATAGAGGTTCATCCGGCGCGAGGAAACAGGGGTTGATGAGAGTGACGTTCCGCAGCTCGCAACCCTCGGTTCCCAACGTTTCGCGGGCGGCACCGAAGGCCAGCTCGAGGTAGGCTGTCGCCGGAAGGATGACGGCGTGCCGCACACGGTGGTCTGCCAGGTAGGGCATCAGACGCAGATCGAGCCGTGCTTCCCACTCCGGCCGGGGCCCTCCGCGGTCGACTCCGAGCAGCGGGTGCGCAGGTGGAGTGAGCCTGGAGGTCCGTGACTCGCCTGACTCGTACCAGCAACGCTCCCGCTGCCAAGGATAGAGCGGCAGACGCACGAACCGCTGATGGTCAGGGAAGACCCCCTTCCAGTCGACCGAATACCCTTGCACGTGCAGCGCACCCAGCGATCGCAGCATCAAAGCTCGCTCTCCCTCCTGGCGGCGCAGAGAAGGGAGGACGGTCGCCTGCTTGCCCTGGTGCGCAAAGCACTCCGTCACTGACGAGGCCAGCACGGGGTGCGGGCTCAGCTCGACCACGATGTCGGTGTCTCGTTCGATGAGTCCGTTCACGCCATCGGCGAATCGAACGGCCTGGCGGACGTTCTGCCACCAGTAGAGAGGGCCGAGTTCCGGTCCCTCGACGCGTCGGCCGGAGACGGTGGAGAACAGCGGCAAAGCCGCCTTTTTCGGCCGGATGCCCTCGAGCGCGGCGAGCAACTCGGCGCGAATCGGATCCATCTGGGCACTGTGGAAGGCATACTGGACCTTCAAGAAGCGGTAGAACACGCCCCGCAATTGGATGCGTTCGGCACACTCCTCCAGTGGTCCGGCCTCGCCCGAGAGTGTGACTGATCCCGGGCTGTTCACGGCGGCCAAGGCGACGCGATCACCGTACTCGGCGATCAAGCTCTGTGCCTCGTCGGGAGTGAGAGCCGCGGCGAGCATCCGGCCACGCGCGGGCGCCTGCTCCATGCATCGGCCACGGTGGTAAATGACACGCACCGCGTCTTCCAGGCTAAACACACCGGCCAGGTACGCCGCCGCCACCTCGCCGACGCTGTGTCCGACGAGGGCCTCGGGCCTCACGCCCCAGGAGTCCCAGAGCGCCGCCAGCCCCACCTGGATCGCGAAGAGGCAGGGCTGCGCGATGGCGGTGTGCTCCATCCGCGAGTTGGACTCGTTGGCCGTCAGCTCGTCAAGCAGCGTCCACGAGCCGAGCCGTCGCACGACGGCGTCACAGTTCGCGACGGCATTGCGAAAGACCGGCTCGGTGCGCAGCAACTCCCGCCCCATGGCCCACCATTGCGGCCCCTGTCCCGAGCATACGAACGCGGTTCGGGGGGACCGGCCGCTCGTGGCCCGCCCTTCGAGGATTCCTGGCACAGTCTTTCCGGCCGCGAACTCACTGAGGCTTTCCGCCAATTCCTCCGCCGTGTTCGCGACGATGGCCACGCGATCCTCGTGGTGCGTCCTGCGCGAGGCCGCATTCGACGCAATCTCCTCGAGCGAAATCGCGTTCTCGCGTTGTGTCGCGAACTCCGCCAGCAACCTCGCCGCCCCACGCAGAGCTTCGGGGCCTCGGGCGGACAGCGGAATCAGGCAGGCGCGCGGAGTTTCCTGTCCAAGCCCTCGGCGCTTTGACCCGTTGATCGGGACCGGGATCTCCTGGAGCACCACGTGAGCATTCGTGCCTCCAAATCCGAAGGCGTTGACCCCCGCTGTGGCCGCGCCTGGGCTGGCGGGCCAGGGCTCGCTCTGGGTGAGTACCCGCAGCCGCAAGCCGTCGAAGTCAATGTTGGGGTTAGGCCGATCGAAGTGCAGGTTGCCGGGGATGCGGCGGTGGTGCAGCGAGAGGGCCACCTTGATCAACCCGGCGATGCCGGCGCCCGCCTCCAGATGGCCGATGTTGGTTTTCACGGAGCCAACCAGGCAGGGCTGACCATCCGCCCGCCCGCTGGACAGCGCCCGGCCCAGGGCACGGGCTTCGATCGGGTCGCCGACCTGCGTCCCCGTGCCGTGGGCCTCGACATACTGGATCTGTCCAGGCGAGACGCCCCCCCTTCGGCACGCCAGGCGAATCAAGGCCTCTTGCGCGTCCTCGCTTGGCACGGTCATTCCCTGAGTGCGGCCGTCCTGATTGACCGCCGTGCCTCGGATGACTGCGTAAACGCGGTCGCCGTCGGCAAGAGCCTGCGCCAGCGGTTTCAGCGCGACGATACCGGCTCCCTCACTCCGCACGAAGCCGCTGGCACTGGCGTCAAACGCCCGGCATCGTCCTTCGGGCGATAACATGTTCATGCGACTGAAGCCGACATACCAGTCGGGCAGGAGGAGAGCGTTGACGCCGCCCGCCAAAGCCAGGGTGCAGCCGTCTCGCCAGATGCTCTCGCATGCGAGATGCACCGCGACCAATGCCGACGAGCACGCGGTGTCCACCGCCAGGCTCGGCCCTCGCAGGTTGAGGCAATAGGAGATGCGATTCGCCGCGATGCTGAGCGAGCCCCCCGTATTGGAGTAAACGTCGATGCCGCCACGATCGCGGAAGCTGGTCTCCATGACCGAATAGTCGAAGCTGGAAATGCCGACGAAGACCGCCGTGTTACTCCCCGAGAGCCGCTCGAGAGAGAGCCCGCCGTCTTCGAGGCTCTCCCAGGCCACCTCGAGCAGCAAACGCTGTTGAGGGTCCATCCGCGCTGCCTCGCGCGGCGAGATGCCGAAGGCATGCGGATCGAAGCGATCAATCCCTTCGACGAAGCCCCCCCAGCGGGAGTAGGTCTTTCCCGGTCGAGACGGGTCGGCGTCGTAGAACGCGTGCCGGTTCCATCGCTCGGCGGGGACTTCCGTGATGGCGTCCGTACCGCTTTCGAGAAGGTTCCAGAACGCCTCCGGATCGTTTGACCGACCAGGGAAGCGACAGCCGATGCCGACAATGGCGATCGGTTCACGAGTCCCAGACCCAGTTGTAGGAAGAACCGAGCCGTTGACGCGACTGTTTGACATATCTCAACCTGCTCCGAGCGGGGCACTGAACGGCGATCCGTGCTATGGGATGTTACGTTCGTTTCGTCCCGCAGATCGAGGAAATCCGCAAGCAGACCGTGGCCGCGGGAAATGCGGTGCTGCCACTTCGTTGCCGATCGAGGCCACCACTGCCAGGGGCAGTCCCAGCGAGCCGGGGAGGACATGCCGTTTCCGTCCAGCTCATCGCTTGATCCCCATTGTGGCACCGCTCACCGCCCACTTCGTTGCGTTTGACGGCCTGGCCGTCAGCCCAGGCGGATCGTAGTGTCGGCCGGCTCCCGCGTTGCGACGACGCGAGCCTGCAGCCGCAGGGTGCCAACGATCCGTTGCCAGGTGCCGTCATCACGCCTCTGCCGGGTAAAATCCGACTCGGTGCTTTTGGGCAACAGTTCGCGAGGAGGCCGTTACCACTGGCAGCCGCTTCGCACCTCGTGTGGGACGGTATGAGGACCCCACGCACATCCACTTCTCGCGCCGCCTGCCCGGTTTGGCGGGCGGGATCGGGGGCGGGATGAGTGTCTACAGGGCGTTGGTCAGATCCGTCCGACCAGGGCCTATGCATCGAAGGATACGTGGCTGTAGAAGGAGTTGGACTCCTATTCCCAGGGAAATTCTAGGGACGAAACGGCTTCCTGGATCGTCTCATGAGAAGATTCCTGCCGGCCTGAGTTTCACGCGACGCCGGCATTCCCGCTTGCCGGCGACCAACTCCACAAAGTTGGTCTTCTTGGTCGAAAAGCAGATCGTCTCGTGTCCACTGACTTATTAGCTCAATCGACAAAAGCCGTGTCTTCCTTCAGCCGTGGTGTGGATCAGGTTAAACAGGGTAAACGAGGTAGACATAAAGTTTCGGGTTGTCTTGAGCGGAAAGTCTCAACTTTCAGTCGCCATGTTCATCGAGGTGTCTTGTCCCTGGCTTTCGGTGTGGGGGTGCCCCATGCGGTGTATGGTAAAATCGGGGTTATCGGGCTGACCCTTCAGGAATCGATCGCGGGACCGAACGGCCGCCGCACATGCCTTATTCGCTGACTATCCTCTGGCGCGAGCGACGTCGTTTCTTACCGGCGATCCTGGCGGTTGCCTTCAGCGACCTGCTGATCACCGTCCAGGTGGGCCTGCTACTTGGTGCCTTGGCGGTGTTGTCATTACCCATCGACCACAGCCGCGCCGATGTTTGGGCCGCCTCGCGCGGGGTGCTCAGCCTGGAGCTCAGCTATCCCATCCCAGAGTCCTGGCGTGCGCGACTGGCCAGCATGAGCGAGGTGGTGGAGACCGAGTCCTACCTGTACGGGTTCAGCTACTGGAGGAAACCCGAGGGAGGGTCGGAGGTCTGTTGCGTCATCGGGTCGCGCCTACAGGAAGGGGCGCTCGGTGCCGTGAGCGACCTGACACCCCGGATGCGCACGTTGCTGACAGAGCCGGGAGCCGTGGTCATTGACGAGTCAGAACAGGAGCGGTTGGGCGTGCAGGGGGTGGGGGGCACCGCTGAGGTGGCGGGGACCCGGGTCCGAGTTGTGGGCTTGGTGCGCGGGCTCAAGAGTGTTGGCCCCCCGTTTATTTTTTGTTCTTTGCGAACGGCCTACCTGCTCCAGCCTTTGTTCCGCGACTATCCGCAGCACACCATGTACCTGCTCGCCCGCTGCCGTGATCCCAAAGACGCCGCCGCCGTGGCTCGCCGACTGGGCCAGCGCTCGGACCTCTCCGCCTTTACGCGTGAGGAGTTCTCGGAGCGGACGCGCAAGTACTGGGCTACAAGCACCAAGGCCGGCGTTGGCATGGGTTTCACCGCTCTCTTGAGCCTGCTCGTCGGCCTGGCGATTACGAGCCAAACTTTGTACGCGGCCACGGTGGCGTCGCTGCGCGAGTACGCCGTCCTGCGCGCCTTGGGCATCCCCCGGCGCAAAATGGCGGGGCTGGTCATGGCGCAGTCGCTCTGGGTTGGCCTGGGAGGAATCGGCCTCGCCTTACCGATGATCTACGCGCTTGCGGCCAGCGGTGAGGGAAGTGGGGCGGTGGTACTCCTCCCTCCCTGGCTGCTCGGCCTGGGCACCGGTCTGACCTTGGCAATGGCCCTTCTCTCCGGCCTGGCGGCCCTGCGCTCGCTTCGCCTGGTTGAGCCGATCACCCTATTACGCTGAGGTAGACCATGTCCCGCGTCGCGCCGGCCCTGGCCGCTCAGAATCTCCACCGCACTTACGGTTCCCGCGACGAAACCGTGTGCGTGCTGCGCGACGTCTCCATCGAATTGCACGAGGGCCAGGTGCTCTTGCTCATGGGCCCATCCGGCAGTGGCAAGTCCACGTTGTTGGCGGTGCTCGCGGGCCTGTTGCGTCCTGACCAGGGGCAAGTGCGAGTCCTGGGAGAAGACCTCTGGCGGATGCGCGAAGCGGAGCGTGAACGCTTCCGGCTACGCCACTTTGGCTTCGTCTTTCAAGGCTTCAACTTGTTCCCGTCGCTGACGGCTAGCGAGCAGTTGGAGATGGTCGTCCGGTGGGGCGAGGGAGCGTCCCGTGGTGAAGCCCGGCGCCGGGTGGGCGAGATCCTCGAACGACTGGGACTGGGGCGTAGAGCTCACCTCCGCGCCGACCGACTTTCCGGTGGAGAGAAGCAGCGCGTGGCCGTCGGCCGCGCTTTGGTCAAGCACCCCCGATTCTGCTTTGCCGACGAGCCGACGGGCTCGCTCGACTGGGGGCACGGCGAGCAGGTCATTCGTCTCTTGCAGTCGGCCGCCCGGGATCGTGGCGCCGCCTTATTCGTGGTCGGCCATGACCCTCGCCTGGTGCCTTACGCCGACCGCGTCTTGCACCTCGCCGACGGGCAACTGACCGACGAGACCCCATCTGCACCGGCACCCGGCGAGGTCCCCTCGTGAGACGTGTCTTCTTCGCTCGCGGGCTCCTCTGGTCCGTGGCGCTCTTCACCGTCGTCATGGCCCTGATCGCCGGAAGCCTCATCGTGCGACGTCCGGCGCCGGTCCTCGCCGCTCCACCGAAGGATTCCCCCCCCTCGACGGAAGCGGTTGTTTGCTTCGGCACCGTGGATCTCGAGCACGGTGTGACGTCGCTATTACCGCTCCAGCCGGGCCGCGTCACCGAAGTTCTGGTCCGCGAGAACCAGGTGGTGCGGGCAGGAACGGAACTGCTCTGTTTGGATGACCGAGCGGCCCGGAGCCGGCTACTCGAAGCGGAGGCGGCTTTGAAGTTGAGCCGGCTCCGGCTGGACGAGGCGCGGAAACTGCCCGATCAACAGCGCGATCGCGTCGCCCAGCAGCAATCCCTCGTCGAAGCGGCGGGCGCTCGACTAGCCGCTGGCCGTCAAGTCCTGGCCCAAAGGCAAAGGTCGGGGCCGCCCCTGGTGACCCACGCGTTGGAGGTGGCCGCGAGTGAGCTTCACGTCCGCGAACTCGAGGCCCTGGAACGATTGGAGACGCAGCGCCTGGCGGAGTTGAAAGCTCGCGAGGCCAACACCGAGATCCGGCGAGCCGAGTACGACATGACCGTCGCCAAGGCCCAGTACGAGCAAGCCCGGCTTTCCGTAGAGGAGTGCTGCATGAAAGCCCCTCGCGCGGGTACCGTCCTGCGTATTCTCGTCCGCCCCGGCGAGGTCCTCGCCGCCGAGCGCGGCCAGCCCGCGTTCCTCTTCGCTCCCGACGAGCCGCAAGTGATTCGCGCCACCGTGGAGCAAGAGTTCGCCCCTCGCGTGCGGGAAGGGAAGGACGTCCTAGTCCAGGATGAGGCCGACCCCACCGTCTCCTACCGCGGCCACGTTGAGCAAGTCGCGTCCTGGTACAGCCAACGCCGCACCGTGCTCCACGACCCCTCCCAACTAAGCGACGTCCGCACCCTAGAATGCGTCATCGTCCTAGAGCCGGGCCAGCCGCGCCTGCGACTTGGGCAGTCTGTTCGAGTCAGCATCGGGACGGTGCCCCGCGAGCAGGCTCAATGACCTTTCTAGTGTCCTGAGTCGGAAATCCGTTTAACAAATATCGCGCTCTGGTTCTCGTTGCGGTAGAATCTCCCTCCAAGGAGATCCAAACATGCCATTGGGCCGTCGCAAAGCCGGACTGACTCTCACCGACGACGAGAGACAGACCTTGAAGACTTGGGCCTCTCGGCCCAAGAGTTTCCAGCAACTGGCCCAGCGATCCCGCATCGTCCTGGCCTGCGCCAACGGACTCGATAACAAGGACGTCGCCGCCAAGCTCGGCATCACCACGCAGACCGTCGGCAAGTGGCGCAAGCGGTTCCTCGAGAACCGCCTTGGCGGTCTCAGCGATCAAGAGCGTTCCGGGACGCCGCGCAAGATCACCGACAAGGACGTCGAGGATGTCATTGCCAGGACGCTCGAGACCAAGCCCAAGTCGGCCACGCGTTGGAGCACCCGAGGTATGGCCGAGGCCGCGGGGTTGTCGCAGTCGACCATCAGCCGCGTCTGGCGTGCCTTCGGCTTGAAGCCCCACCACAGCAACACGTTCAAGCTTTCTAACAACCCCTATTTCATCGAGAAGGTCTGGGATGTCGTCGGGTTGTACATGACCCCGCCCGATCGCGCCCTAGTCCTTTGCGTCGACGAGAAGAGCCAGATCCAAGCCCTGAATCGCACTCAACCTCTGCTGCTGATGCAGCCCGGACAGACCGAGCGACGCGCCTATGATTACGCTGGGCATGGCACGACCTCGCTGTTCGCGGCCTTGAACGTGGCAACTGGCGAAGTAATCGGCCGCTGCCTCCGCCGCCACCGGCATCAAGAGTTTCTCAAGTTCCTCAAGGATATCGCTGTCCATGTGCCCAAGGAACCCGGGGTAGAGGTCCACCTGGTGATGGATAACTACGGTACGCGCAAGGCGCCGGGGGTGAAGCGATGGTTCCAGCGCCATCCCCAATACCAAGTGCACTCATCCCGACGAGGAGCTCGTGGCCGAACCAGGTAGGGCTTTTTTCGCGGAGATCATCGCGAAGGGGGGCCACCGGGGCGTGTTCCGGAGCGTGGGAGCCTTGGAGCAAGCGCTCAAGGAGTACCTGGAGGATCATAACAGCAATCCTCGTCCGTTTGCATGGACAGCTGATGCCGATCTTATCTTAGGTCGGATCAAGGCAATTTATCAACGAACTTCTGACTCAGGACACTAGGGATAATGATTGTTCTATAGTCCCACGCACTGGGGCCAGATCGCCGAATGGTTGCGAATTGCCTCACTGCGAGTTTAACGTAAGCATCGCACTGATGCCCTACTTCTTCTAACACAATGGATTCTTGTCGGAGCAAATCGCTCGACTGAGGAGTCTGGGAGAGTCAGATGTCGCTGCAATTAGATCCAAGAATTTTCAGACTCGATTACTTATACGAGTATAAATTAGGAGGTTTGCGAGGCCCCAAAAGAGCAAAGGTTCTCCTCAAGCTAAGCGACATATCAAGAGCATGGGCTGAAAACTATAGATCGAGTAGCTTGCCTTGGAGGTTGGCTCGGGAATTGGAAGGGCGAGCCGATGCGCCAGAGCACGAGGGTGTGTGGCCAATTAATCACTGGCGAGTTGAACGTAGATTTGGCGACGTAAGTGAGCTTGATTTTCCCCAAGGCTCGCTACTTAACGAGGCCTCACAGGCAGTACGAGACATCGCGCGAAAGTTTCGATTGTTTTGCTATTGCCGTGTAAATCAGTCGGATGAGGCTATCCGCATCTTGGATTCAGGTCTCGCTCTTAGATACTCATGTGAAGTCACCGAAGATTGGTATGACCCAGCCGATGGTATCGTTGTTACACCCGGTCCGGATGCGATAATTCGCGGATCACATGCAGTTGAACTTCACGCTTACTTGAAAGGAAATGATCTCTTTGTTTTCCCAAATTCCTGGGGCGAGAAGTGGGGATACGAAGGTCGCGGGGCTTTCGACCGGGATTACTTCGACAAGTTCATAGTCGAAGCATGGCATACAGCTTGTCGTGGTTTCCAAGTCCCCACAGACATAAAGTCGGGGATCATCGTACTGGAATGGAAATGGTCGTTTAGCCACGACACGAGTGTGTATGGATTTGAAATTGTCGACGCCGTTAATGACGACAGGCTTGGCTGGGCCTTTTGCAGGAAACGGCAGGAATTCCTCGATATTGAAGAGTTCTTTGTTTGGCCGCAAGATAGATTGAAAGGATACGCTCGGGTACTCGCCAAGAGCATAAAGCAGCTCGCGGACCGGGTCCAATTGCCTATGCGAATGCTAGTTTCATTCGCGGATTCTAGCCCCGATAATCTGGGTGCAGTCGAAGCGGTCGCTCGATTATTGGGCCTCACTCTATCGGAGAGTCAGGAGAGATGGGTTCATCTCTTTGGACTCACCCCGACTCATGCCAGCCCATTCACACGTATACCACCGCAGCGTCCAGCGCTCATCCTTGAACTCTTACGCCCAAAAGATGAAGCACCACTGCCGGGACCGATTCAGTATCAGGTTCTTTTTGGAACAAATAGGCAACCGCTTGATTCCAACGATGCCAGCAAAGGGTTCTCGAACCAGCGTGGCACTCGCCTTTTTCGCGGTTTGGTGCAGGTTGAAATTCCGAGAACCCACAAGTTCGGAAGCTCCGGCTCTTGGTGGTTGAAGGGATGGCGAAAACTGATTATGGATAGCTATAGCGCGGCATATATTACGCCTGAATTAAGTGTCGATAAATTTATTCATTTCGTCACCGTGTCAAACCAGGCTTTTGAAGAGCCTCACAATTTACTTTATATACATGGATACAATACCACATTCGACGCTGCTGTTTTGCAGGCAGCCCGGTTTGGCGTAGATCTCAAAATTCGGGGATCGACATTCTTGTATTCTTGGCCTTCATCTGCTGTTCCGTCCGGTTATGCCGCTGATGAAGCCGCGATCGAGGCAAGTCATCCATATGTAAATGAGTTTATATCTTCGATTCTTGATTATATCAGTGACGCGCCTTTGCATATTGTCGCGCATAGCATGGGTAATCGCGCTATTATCAAATTCTTAGAGTCAGCTGACTGGTCAACGAACTCCAAATGGGCCAAACGGATAGGCCAGGTTATCTTTGCCGCTCCAGACGTCGATACAGACGTGTTCCGTAGCGCCGTGCCGAAGTTTCATAGTAACGTGGGACGAGCCACGCTATACACTGCCCGGGACGATTTGGCACTTTACATGTCGAATATACTTCATGGGTACAGCCGAGCCGGACTCGCTCCTCCAGTTCTGGTCGCCAAGGGCTTGGACACAGTTTTAGTGGAAGGCTTCGGCTTATTTAATCTTAGTCATAACTACCACGCAACTACTTCCGACCTTCTCCACGATATATTCTTCCTTATAAACTACAATAGACCTCCTAGCGAACGGCCGCGGCCTGTGGCCGTCCACCGTGAGGACGGTGAGCGATATTGGAAGATTGTTCTGGCATAGAGAACAAAAGGTATCAGGAACCGTTCTTGACGATCACCCCTTCTTTCTCGCTAAATTGGGAGGCATGGGAAGACCACCGAGAGCATCCGAAGGCGGCCTGATCTATCATGCCGTCAATCGGGCTAACGCGCGTCGCGCAATCTTCGATGATCCCGAAGATGATGCCGCTTTCGTCCGCGTCTTCGGCCAAGGTGTCCATCGCCATCCCGTCCAGCTCCTCGACTATTGCCTTATGCCCAACCATTTCCACCTCGTCATGCGCCTTGAGGTGGACCGTGAACTCTCCCGATTCACGTGCCGGCTGACCTTCACCCAAGCCCAATGCTGGCATGCCCACTTCCTTCGGCAGGGTCCGGGCCCACTGTGTCTGGATCGGTTAAGTCATTCCCAATCCAGGATGAGGACCACTTTGTCGTCGCTTTTCACTACGTCGAACTCAACGCCCTTCGGGCCAATCTCGCGCCCCGGGCTGAGGAATGGAAATGGTGCCACCTGGCCCAACGAGCCTCCCGTCCGCCACCTTTGCACGACTGGCCGGTCACTTGCCCCGACGACTGGGGCCGGAAAAGGTGTCAGGAACCGATTTCCCATAATCGGTTCCTGACACCTTTTCCGCACCCGGGTTCAATTATCTATCCGTTGCGTTAATCACATGCGATTCTTTGCTTGCGACCTTCAGGCGTGCGAACGCTGTCCTCGTAGATCTATTATGTCCGGACCTTGCTCGCTGTAAAGGGTTTTGGGATAGTGGCTTCCGTCGCGGAGGCGTCCACGAAGGCAGGATGCCATGGAGCGGCGATACGAAATTGCCCACCTGGCTGCCCAAAGCGTGGTTCGATGCCGGTCTGATGCAATCGGAGGCTATCGTGCAAGGTAAGATTGCGCTGGAGGAGCACTTCGAGAATCCTGCCTATCCGACCGTCGGGGAGGGGCCTTACGTCACGGCGAGCTATGCCTCGGAGGTCGCGAAGAAGCGGCACGACCCGGCGCTTCGCATCGCCGAGATGGATCAGTTCGGAATCGAGACCACGATTGTTTCGCTCACGGCGCCGGGAATCCAGGGAGTGCCCGACGTGGCGAGTGCGGTGCGGATCGCGCGAGAGCAAAACGACTATGCTCTGCGCGCCTATGTTGAACCTTACCGCGGACGGTTGCATGCGTTCGCGGCGGTGCCACTTCAGGATCCGCGGGCCGCAGCCGATGAGCTCGAGCGCGCGGTCACGCAACTCGGGTTCAAGGGAGCGCTGGTCAATGGCTTCTCGAACATCGGCGACGAGAACACCGCGTGGTATCTCGACGATCCGCATGCGCTGCCGTTCTGGGAGCGCGTCGATGGCCTCGGCGTTCCGGTCTATCTTCACCCGCGCATCCCGCTAGCAAGCCAGACCCGCGCGCTGGAGGGTTACCCCGCGCTGACCTGCTCGCCCTGGGGGTTTGGCCGCGAGACGGCTGAGCACGCGCTGCGATTGATCCTAAGCGGGCTCTTCGACCGTTTTCCAAAGCTGACGATCATCCTCGGCCACCTGGGCGAGGGCCTGACCTTCACCTTGCCACGGTTGGAGTCGCGGCTCCGTCACTTCAAGCCGGGAACCCACGGACCACACAAGCTGCCGCCGACACACTACCTGCGCCAGAACTTTTATCTCACGACCAGCGGAGTCTTCCGGACCTCGGCTTTGCTTGACGCCATGCTCGAGGTCGGATCGGACCGGCTCTTGTTTTCGGTCGACTATCCTTACGAATCGACTGCCGAGAGCGCCTCATGGTTCGACAACTGCCCGATCAGCGAGCCCGACCGCACCAAGATCGGCAGGACCAACGCGCGTGCGCTCTTCCACCTCGATTCGCCAAAGCGCTGAACGCCGGCGATCTGTTGGGGCGTCCGAGGTTCGCGACACCTTTTCCGCAACAAACTCTACATTGCATGCCCTTTAAGATTCCCTTATCGTCAGCCTTGCGTCGCGCTGCGTCAGCAACGTTCAACAATTCTGTAATGCGATCGAGAAAATTAGCCATATCACCTCTCATTGCTTGAACTCGTGAAGTACTCATCCGGTAGCCTTGATCAGGCAAAGGCATGGAAAAACACCACGAACTTGCGGGCCGCTTCTTCGTCGAAATCCTCGAGCTTAATTGCCTCGTCGACCATCCGTTTGATAGGACTGTGCCGCGCAAATAGCCTAAAATTATTCCCAGTCAGCCGACCATGGTTCTCGACAAATTCTGGAATGTATGTCGATTGTACATGCGTTGTCACTAAACGCATTTTATGTGTCTTGGCATTCTATTTCATTGGTCGTCGAAATACGCCCGGGAAGATATCGGCAGCCTCCTCGGGAGTTAGTGACCAGCGATAATGTGGAGCGAACACGTAACCTCCCCAATACGCCTCGCATTTTGGGCATTGAAAAAGAAAGATCCGTTTCTCGACAACGGCGCCCAGTTCGACAAGTTTTGCGTCTGAAGGGTCGACGCAAAACGAACCGCTCTGCATTGCCTCGGAAGCTTGAGATGTGCGTTTCCAGAGCCGGCAGAACCACCTCATGTGAATCTCCATGGATTGCCCCGAGGTTCCGAGCAAGCACATGTCGTCAGGGAAGAAGAGGTGTCAAGAACCATTCCTGAGAGCACTTTTCCTCCTGGCTAAATTGGGAGACTGATCCCGAAAAGATGTCGGGAACCGATTTCCCATAATCGGTTCCCGACATCTTTTCCGCAATCGGCCTTCGCCGGACGGTTATGCCCATGCTGCGATTGGTGTATGGCCGAAATGAGGGTGAACCATGGATCCAGTCGCGAGCGGAGCCAAACCGCCGAGAGGAATGGGGTTCATCAGATGCACATTTTTCGGTTCTTTCGGCACGATCTCACGACTTGGCCGAACCCGATTGACAAGCCCTTCCGCCGTTCGTCAAGCTAATGTCTGAGTCGTCGCCTGGAAGACGGATACACGGTCGATCATGCTCGACTGCGGCAGGGCGCAAACTCAACTCGTCCAGATCTGCTCACCTCCTGGCCGTGAGTCTGCCGATGCTGGCTCGATTGGTCTTCACCGTCTGGGGCGCCTGGCTTGGGGCCCTCGGCCTGGCGACGGCACTGACCGCCTCAGGGATCTGGAACACGAACCCAATCCTCCCGCTCGGCCTGTCGAGCCTGATGTTCGCGGCGGGACTGGGGCTGGTGATCGCGGCGACCGTCCGCCTGATCTATGGCCCCCAACGCGACCGGGCTTTGGCGGGTCTGCTCGTGGGGACGGCGCCGTTCTGGTTCTTGGCCGGGCATATCCTGATGGCAATGCGACCGGCGTTCAACCGTCATGTGCCCCCAGGGTGGCCGTGTAAGATCTTCTCGCCGCTGGCCCGGCCCCTCGTAGACCTGGAGGCACGCTGGTTCTACCCGGTGCGGACGCGGGGGAAGTGGGTGACGATGGTTGGGGCGAAGGCCAGTGACGCCCGGGTCTTGGTGGCCGCGATGGACCGGCATGTCGAAAGCGCACTGTCCCGGCTCGACCAATCCGCGACCTGGCCGATCGTCTGGTATCGGGGGCCGATCTTCGGCCTGCGGCAGTGCGCCATTTACGACATGGCGATCGGGTCCGAAGTCGGTCAGTCCCAGCGCGGAGCCGACGGCCTGACGGATCTGGACCGCCACGAGGTCGCCCACTGCGTCATCACCCGGAATTACACGGCCCGGAGCGACCCGCCGAGGGTCCTGATGGAAGGGTGGGCGCAGGCCAACCAGGGGACGCCCGCCGAGGAATTAGCCTGTACCGCCTGGGGCGACCGCGAGAAGGGGCAGAGCTTGACCCTCCGACAACTGATCGCCCCGGATTGGTATTGGTATTCGGGGCCGGCGGCCTATAGTCAGGGTGCCCCTCTCGTCAACTACCTCCTCCGGGTGTACGGTCCCGAGCGATTCTTGAAGCTGTACACCACTTGCCAGCAGACCACGTTCGAGGCCGACTGCCGCGCCATTCTGGGGATCGGAGTCGACGAACTGGACGCCGCCTTCTGGGCGGATACCGAGAAGATCGCGCGGCGTGCCGGACCGCTTACCCGCGTCTGGCTCAAGAGCCTCAAGCTCGCCCCCGGCGTCGACCGCAGCGCCTGGGATGCGTTTGTGGCCGACTACTTCGCCGCGGCGGAACGCCTGCTCGCTTCTTATGAACACATCCGTCTTACGGCGATCTATCACTCCAGCAGTGACGGCCATGAACGCGAGGTGCGGCAAGAACTGCTTCGCTCCGGCCCGTTAGCCCGCCTCCGCAAAACGGACGAGGGGGACGACTTGGCGTATCTCGCCAACCCGAACTGTTCGATCCAGGCCCGGCGCAGCCTCGGGCCGTCGACCGAGCCGTGGACGATCAGCGAAGATTCTCGTGCTTCTTGTGAGCTCTCCTACCGGACAACACTTCAAGGAATCAATAATCATTCCACCATGGTGGCAGAACCCGCGGTCCATGGCGGTCTGATCTTGCTCGCGTATCCTCCGCAATACCGGCATGGCCGTGTTTCGACCGAGGACGAAGTCGTCGAGCTCAGTACCACGGTCAGCGAAGGCCACCGGCTCGTGACGCTCCGACTGCGGGCCAGTCCGGAGGTCAACGGCCGCGACCGAGCGGTTACTACGTTCGTTTTCGACGCGGACGACCTATTCGTGGTCCGCTCCGTGCACGGGGAGAACTCGGGCCACCGGTCCGAGGCCCGGTACGAGTACGACCACCAGGGGGACCGGCCGATCTTCCGGGCCTGTACCGCGAACAGCCTCGCTCCCACCACGCCAACGTGGTCGACGCGCCTTGAGGTCACGGAATGCCGCTTCGGCCCGATCGCGGAATCTGAGTTCGCCGCCGAATTGTTCCTGGGCCGCCTCAAGCCCGATGGGATCGTCCGGAAGCATGTCGAAGTCGAAGAACCCTCGACTGCGACGCTCCTCAACGGCTACTGGCTGGCGTTTGTCGGCGGTGGGATCAGCCTGGCCAGTGGGGCCGGCCTGGCGCTGCGAAGCCGACGCCGTGACCGACGGGCCCTGCGGGCGGAATGAATAAGGAGGTTGTCGCCCCGGCCGTCCCGCATGGCCGAATGCCCCCGGACTCTTGCCATGGTAAAGCCTCCATCGTGGCAACGAATGTCCTTCCATCATCGGGGCCGATCTGCCCCGTCAAAATGAATGTGGTCTACCTGAAGGACACGATTCGGGAACGCCGTGAGGAAGCGGCGCGCGAAGACTGTGACTGAGATGGTACTTGATGCCTCGGCGCCGATCGTGTTCTTGAAATAGGTCGCTTCGTGGTGGACTGGTTCACGACCAAGATCGTCGGCCGCACGGAGGAACTTCTCCATGAACACGCGATCGCGACGAGCCGTCGTCCGCAACGCCGTCGCCGTCTTCTCGGGATATTACGGAGCCGTCGCTCGCCGAGCAGGCCAGTTGCAGTCGACAGACCCTCGACCCGCACGCCCGTCGGGGCGAGCGCGGGCTCCAACCCCAGGCCGCCTCGCCGCCGAAGGCCGAAGCTTCCCTTGAGACCCCAGTTCAGGTCGTCAGCCTTGACGAGATCCCACGACGACGCCCGATCATCATTTTACGTGCTGCCGTTTGATAGCGACTCAGCGCATGTGCTTTCGCGGACGATGAGCTGGCCAGGTACAACCAAATGGATGGGAGTTGAGCGGGGCTTTCTGATGCGCTCAGCCATGATCTGAAGTGCGTGTTGGGCTATACACTCAGCGTCCAATGCGACGGTTGTTACACCGACCGAGAACGAGTTCCCGATCGGAAGGTCGTCGAAGCCCGCAACAGCGATGTCGTGCGGGACGCGTTTGCCGCGCGCGAGCAGCTCGACGATGAGTCCGATCGCCGCGATGTCTTGGAAGCAGATGACTCCGTCGATTCCATCCTTGACGATTTGGTCCGCCAGCAGGCTATACGCTTTCTTACCCGGTAGGTCATGCCGAAACTCAAGGACGATCGGGGTTCTTAGCGGAGCGGTAGCCGCATCAGGGTCGTTCGCCTTGAATTGAGCGAACAGATAGCCGGCGAGCCGGTTGTTGTGGCTGCTTGTGGGACAACCTCGTACGAAGGCGATCTTCTCCCGTCCGATCGCTTGAAGATGCTCTGTCAGCCGCTGCCCTCCGCCGAGATCATCTGGGCCGACGAGATCGTATTCCAACTCGCACCCGTCTCCTCGCATGTTCCGCTCGATCAAGACGACGGGCAAGCCGGCGTCTCGACAATGTGAGAGGAGCAACCGGTCGCGTTCCATGCTCTCGACGCTGATCCGGGAGGGAAGGAAAAAAAGGCCCTTGATCCCCGCGCCCATGGCGCTCTTGACCTGCCTGGCGATGTCGCGCGACGAGAGAACCGCGTCGAGATTAATCACGTCCACTGCGAAGGAAAGCCCCTCGCGGCGGGCAATCGCATCGAAGCCTGACAATGTGATCGAGTAGGACGCGTTTTGCCAGGGACCGGGCGTGACGCAAAAGCAAAGTGCCCAGTGATTGTTCGACTTTTCTGCGCCGTCGACGAGATAGCTGCCGGAGCGCTCAACGCTCGTGATGATCCCCTTGTCTCGCAGAACCTGTATCGCTCGCGAGGCTGTCCCTGCCGAGACCTTGTACTCGTCGGCGATTTCTCGAACTCCAGGCATTCGCTGCTCATTACGCCACCGCCCAGAAGCAATCCGAGCTTCGATTTCCTTCGAAACCTCGAGATATCTAGGCAATTCGGTTGACGGCATCACTTTTCCTCGAAAGTCCCGGCTCGCTCTTACGTAACACCGCGCTCTGCCGACTTCGCCGACAGGCTTGTCCCGCTGCCGTGGGGGATTCCCGCTTTTTCCCGATCGATGCCGGAAAGATAGGGCGTCACCTTGTCGAGAGGGCAACTCGTCTAGTTACGGCGCTCAGCGAAAAACAATCCGTTACAGGCAGCACGAAACTGTATGAAACAGTTTCCGGAAATTGATTTTCCTTGTCTAGACACGTTGCCCCTGCCTTCATGAAACTTTCACGGCTTAGACTCTTGTTTGTTCAGAGAGCATTTGTACGATGAGATGGTCGATCAGAAAAGGACAAACTGTATCACACAGGGCAGGCAGTCTGTTTGGTTGATGTTTCGTCGCCAAGCCAGGATCGACCGTAGTCACGAATGCGCTGATCGCGGCATTGTGCGCAATATCCCGCGAGTGCAAACCGGGATGATCGCCAGGCTTTGTAGGTAACCCTGGTGCGAAGCACCGCTTCATTTTTTTCTTCTTCGTCGTCTAGGGAGGTCTTCGAATGTCCACTTCTGCTCAACACTCAGCCTTGAGACGCGGCTTCACTTTGATCGAATTGCTGGTCGTCATCGCCATCATCGCTGTTTTGATCGCCTTGCTCTTGCCGGCGGTGCAGGCCGCCCGCGAGGCCGCTCGCCGCGCCCAGTGCACTAACAACCTCAAGCAGCTTGGCCTGGGGATCGCGAACTACGTCGACGTCAATTTGACGACGCCGCTCCACGAGATCCGGTTCGCCGCCGAAGGGGGCAGCAACGGCTCGGCGGGGTGCAAGAGCTGGTACGTCGGCATCCTGCCGTTCGTCGAGCAGTCGACCATGTATAATGCCCTGAATCACGAAACCACGCTTCCCACCGGCGACTCGTACGAGTGGGACGACATCGCTACGAAGTCCGGCCCGGACTATACCGTCTACCACACCTCGATCTCGACCTTCCTGTGCCCCTCAGACGGTATCCAGAACACAAACCTCCCGGGGGTCGGCAACTTCAACTACGTGGCCAACACGGGCCATCCCCGCAACATGCTCCTGCCGGGCGACCCGACTATTGCCTCCGGCGGTGCCTATCCCCCGCTGACCGGTATCATCTCGATGAGCAAGATGTACAGCGGGATCGTTTTCTGCAACGCCCAGTCCGATCCGACCACGAACAACGCGGTTACGCTGGCGAGCATCACCGACGGGACTTCGAACACCGCGGCCGTCAGCGAGTCGCTGGTCAACGACGGCCAAGGGAACTCGCCCGACCCGCGCCGGAACCTCAACTATACGACCAGTTACTCCGACTCGCCCAACGCCCAGGTGATGACGGTCATCCAGGGTGCCCAGGCCCCGGGGGCTCTGCAGAACTGGCAGAGTTGGAGCTACTACAAGGGGCTCTCGTGGGGCTATACCGACGGCTGGGAGCGGCACGTCTACTCCCACGTTTTCCCGCCCAACGCCCCGGCCATCAACACGTACAACACGAACACCTTCCGGTGCAATGAGGGGGACTCGTACATGAACCCGACCGGCAACCACCCGGGCGGTGTGAACATCGCGTTCATGGACGGTTCGGTCCACTTCATCAAGAACACGGTCAACCTGCAGGCTTGGTGGGCGTTGGGAACCCGGGGTCGTGGCGAGGTCATCTCGTCCGACTCCTATTGAGCGACAGCCGAGGGGCCGGGGTCGCTCTCCGGCCCCTCGGCAGCCTGGACGAACTTACGGAGAGCCGACGATTCCGATGATGCCGACACCAACGCATCCCGCCCGATTCTTTTTCCTCTGCGCCTCGACCGCCCTTCTGGTGGCTGGCGGGCTCTCGGCCTGCGACAGCAGCGGGCCCGAATACCGCCCGCCGATCCCCTACACGGCGGACACGCTCGCTCAAGAATTCCTCGCCAACTACGGCGATCTGAAGCCGAAGAAGCCCGGTGGCTCGCCGAGCCGGAAAATTCGCGCCAAGGCTGTAGCCAAGGAGGCCACGACGAAGGGCGACTCCCTGACCAAGCAGGCCGAGAGCGCAACCCTCACCGATCTGATCGCCGAGACCCTTCGAAAGGCCGGCGAGATTCCCGGGACCTCCCGGGCTGACGCCTGCAAGAAGGTCGTCGAGGCCGCCAGTAAGGATCCCTCGATCTCCGAAGGCGACAAGAAGGTCATTGTCGAGAAACTCGGCGCGGTCAGTGATTGAACTGGCACTACGTGCGTCCTCGACGTCTGCCTGCTGATTGTCTGCCCAGTGCGGATCGCCTCTCAGTTCATCCAGTCACCCCAAGACCGCGCCCCAGGTCCTTTGCGAGAAAAGCGGATTGAGCACGCCAACTGACAAGGCGAGGCCATGGGCTTCGCGGTCTGGTATGCCGATCAGGCCGGGCCGCACCAGGCCATTCTCTACTCGGGGCGGTCCTGGGGGCTCGTGGGGCGGCCGGCGCGGCAATCGCACGAGTACCTCCGCGAGGGCATAGCCAAGGCGCTGACCCTATTCCATCCGGTCGACGGCCATGTCGGCCTGCACGGCGTGACCACCTGCTCCAACGCCGCACTCCGCCCTTAGCTCAAGCGTAAACCGGCCGAAATCGTTGACGCGATGCCCACTCTATCGCCTGTGCTTGCTACTGGCTGGTGCCCTGTCTTGGAGCAGGGGCAGAAGGAAATGTCGATGAAGCCGACGCTGCTGTCTGAGTTGCCGGCGCTGCGCAGCGAGCAGCGTCACCGACCCGGATGGTACTGTCGCTTTCTGAGTCGTCAGTAGGCCAGGCAATTTCCCCGACTTGTCCCGTCCCAGACTTTCCATCGTCGCCCCACCGATCGAGAATTCTCCTTATCACGCCAGTTCCATGTCGAATCGTACGATTGTGCCCATGTGATATGGAGGCGATAAAAAAGGGGTTCACGGCGAACCGCCACAAGCCCTTTGCCTTCATCGGAAGGATGCGCTCTCGAGTGGTCTTCCTTCGGCTAGCGTACAAAACCTTGATGTACCGAGCTTTCTTCTTGCCATGCAGTAAGGGTGGTGCGGTCAAGTGTACTCACTTGTCCGTGGGCCTGCACGCAAGCCACTGACAAGCGAGTACGCCTGTCAGTGCCACCCCATTGGCGTTTCAATAACCCAGGAGTTTCTCCAGGCTTGCGATCGCGATCCGAGCAAAAACTGCTTTCGCAGTTTGGTCGCGGCCTCGAATGAAAGGCTCAGGCTGGCAGTCCTGAGGGATAACGTGAAAGGTCGGCAGCCTTCTCGAAACCAGATGTAATTATCGCCGATCGCTGGATAGAAATTAAGCGAACATGATTCGATACCAAGCCGCACACCCAAACCTTTGCTGCTCAACGCGACAGAATTGGCTCATCAATTCCAAATAGCGAGAATAGTCGTCCTCGTAGAAAAGTGTTCTCTGCCGGCGGTTTCCCCACCAAGGACTGTGATGAGGAATCCCAGGGGCAACCAAGCGTGCCACAGGCCAGGAATACGCAGAACCCAAGGCCTGAGTTAAGCATAGAGGTACGGTGTCCCTGGGATTCCGTACTGCGGAAAGTTGCCTAGAGTGCGACCACGCTGGCCGCATATTGCGGTTTGACGGGGTCCACCCAGACGATCAAAGTCGAACCCTTTTCAAAGGCAGTGAGGACCACTTGGATTGCCGCAGCCGCATGTTTTCCGTTTGGATCAATACCAATGGTAACTGTCTCATTGGGCTTCGCATAAATGCTGAAGAAGAAGCCCGAGTCGGCGTTGGCCCCGACCGTATACAGTCTCCCCTGGAGGGGAGGCGCATCCTGGTGTTTCTTCTGCAACTCCTTTGTCAAAGTTCGCGCCGGGTTCGTCTTTGGTTCTTGTGCCAAACTCGATCCGGAAGTAAGAGCAGTGCCGATAGCCACTGCACCGGCCAGTTTCAGGCCGTCCCTGCGATTCACGTTCTCTTGCATGTTCTTTCGCTCAGTTTCATGTAACGAATGAATATATTTTTGGAAGAAACTTGTTTAATTGCTTAGAAATCTATCCGAAAACTTGATGAAGGCCCTTGAAGATAGGGTTTGGGGCAGTTCTCGGATAGTTTCTAAGCCTTGCCCGGTGATCCTCATGATCGAGCTACCGTCCAGAAACGCACAGGAGATATGTGCGTAGGGACTAGACAGTATCCAGACTCCCCATCATTTTGAGGGCGGCGTTGGGGCTGTCACGGTCACGGGGGTGAGGGTCCCGGTACTGTTGGTCGGGTCGAATACGATGATAGCCGACCCTGGCTGCGTAGCCGCGAAAAACGCGACGTAAGTGGTCCCATCGAAGGTTTGACCGCTAAGGGCCAATCCGACCGAGTTGGGGAGAAGGCTGCTCTTGATGGCTTGCGTTGCTGATGGCGCCTTGTAGGTCAACCGGATCACATCGCCAACTTTAACATTGGGAAGCGATCCAGGAGTTGAAGTGTTACCGTTGATATCCCAGATCGAGGCTGTGCCGGACGCAGGGATATCGAACAGCAGAGTCTTGGTGACCGTCTTGGAAGTTCCACCGCTCGTATCCGTATAGGTGAACGTAACCGTAGAACCGCCCAAGGAAACCACGGAGTAGAATGCGATGTAGGTGCCAGGGCTTGCAGTCCCGTCCAGCACGATAGCGCCGACCGGGCTCAAACCGTTGCCGCTGTTGGCGACGATATGGCTCGTAGGCAACCCACCGACATTTTGGTTGGGCAGGGTGATTTGAACGACATCACCGACATACACTTTGTAAGGAGTCGTCGATGTGTTCAGAACACTAATGGTTTGGAGCGTGTTCTTTGGCGTTTGACCGTCCGCCGAAGGCGACAAGGAAAACAGAGCCACCGCCAGGCTGAAGGTTCCGATCCATCTAAACATGGTGTTTCTCCGCTGGGATGTGACAGAAGACCGGCTTGGAATGCACGTCGCTATGAGTGGTTGGCCTCCTCCGGGTCGTGATTCATCCGTCAACTCTCGCCCGTCGCATGGCAACGATCGGATTTGCTTTCGAATCTATGCGTTCACTCCAATGGCAGGGTACGTACCCCTCGCCCAGACAAATCCGTGAATCTGAAAGCACCGCTTAGAGTGCCAACAGGAGCGGAGTCGCGGATTTTGCTTGTCAGATAAAGAACCTCCTGGCCGGTGAAATTCCGCATGCCACGCCAAATTTTTGCCAATAATCCATATGTGTTAAAAATCGAGTGCGATCTGCGAAAAAAAAACGAATGGGGAGTTTAGTGTAAACCGCCCAATTTCTTTCTTTTGTTCAAACCGCTTAAACTGTCAAGACGCAGTGCGAAACTTTCGTGAAGTCGATAGGCGGCTTAGACTCTGGTATCCAAATTGCCGCAAAGATCTGTGGCGAACTCTCTCGTGCTGACATCGCCTGGGAGCACCGTCGCTCCATCCACTTGTCCCACCACAAAGGACAGCACCTCGATGTTTGAAGGGAATCCTGCCAATAGTCGGGGACCTCAGGACGTCTTGGAGTTCATCTATTTCCTTCTCCTGAGTCGCCTCAACAACTATTTCCCGCGTGACGAGGACACCTCGCATGACCTCGCCTGTGATGGATTCATCAAGGTTCTGAAGAGGTATGGTCCTCGAAATTTGCTGGAGGCAAACATCGCCGAAGCGATGGAGGGCTCACGGGGCAAATTCATTCGTTATCTTTGCGTGGTCGCGCAGAACCTCGCGTTGAGCGAGTTCGAGAGGCGCAAGAATCGAGGCGTTACCCTTTTCGGGGATCACGTGGATCCTTATACGTCGTTCTATTTCGAGGTGTGGACATACGAGATGAGCGAGTTGATCTCGAAATTGTCGCACGAGGAGCAGCGGGTTGTCGAACTCCGGTTCATTCATCACAAGAAAGATGCCGATATCGGCAAGGAGATGTTCCCGGATCGTTCCGCATTGGGGCAGATCAACGCGGCCAGACGGTGTCGGCTGAGGGCTTTGGCCAAACTGAGAGCACTTCTCCTCGCGGCCTGAGTGGCCGGACCATGGCCATGAAATTCCCGGAGCCGGCTAAATGGGGTCGATCTGCTTCAGTAGTTCCCGAAATCTGATTTCTTCAGACTCTGGGGACTACTTGCGATCGGCCCCTCGGTGGGCGATAATAACCTATCGCCCATTAAAAACAAGAAATGCTTACATTTTACACGTGATGACAAAAAATACTGACTTGATATCTCTGCTGGAATCAGGTCCCTCACGACCGCTCTGTGACAGTGACCGCAAGATCCTCAGGTCGGCGATTGAGAGGATATTGGTCAACGAGGTGATCTTGAACGAGCATATCCATGAAATCGTCTCGTCAAAGAAGCTTCCGCCGCTCAATAACGTCCCGGAGGACGACGCGATAACCGAGGCGATATTGGAGCGGGGCATTGCAGGCATCGACGATGATACCGTGATTTCGATACTGCTGAATCCGGTCGGATTGTTCTGCCTCTTTGAGAAAATCTTCGACCTGGTTCCCGATGCTTGGGTTGAGGTGATCGTCCGGGATGGCAAGATGCTCGCCCGCGAACATCGCCTGAGTCCGCCGCTGATTCAAGAACTCGAGCATCTCGACCGGCGGGGGCTCGGCAATCAATTGAGATTGACATCTGAGCCACGAAATGTGTGATCTTTATTGTCATTTGAATTTTAAGCGATAGCGGCTCGAGGTCTCCGCCTATGATTTGATCCGTTGTTAGCCCGGTCTCTTCATAAACGGGACCTTCTTTGGTCTTCACTTCCGAGGTGTCTTTTTTTCTCTCCGCTAGCTGCGCGTCGAAATTGCCTGCTAGAGACTCGCGATGACCGCCGTGCCGTGGTTCGAGAACGCCCTTGCGGCAGGCTTCTCGGATCAGAGCCACTTCAAGAAGACCTTCCGGCATTCTCGCGGAATGACCCCCGACGAATACCGCTGGCGACTGCGGTCGCGCTAAGCCAATACTACGGAATGTTCTGCTGGCACAAGACCATGACGCAGGGAGTCTCTAGAATACTCACGAGACACGCTGGGGGCGGTGCGCCGCGTGAAGCCTCGCCTCCTCGATGCGCGGCGCCGACTGCCCGCCTGAGATTGCCTGTCCTGTGTGGAGACTGGTGCATGATGAGGAAATCCGTGTTGCTGACACCTCTCTTCCTTCTGACGGCAGCGGCTTCGCTCGTGCACGCCCAAACGACGCGATTGATCTCCGCCCCGGAGACACGCGCCTTTGAGCGAGTGCTCCTTCTTGAGGCCAAGAGCGAGACCTCCGCGGGCGTCAGCCTTGGCGACATCGATGGCGACGGTGATCTCGACGTCATCCTGGCGAAGGGTCGCCATTGGCCGCTGCTTGATCTCATCCTTCGCAACGATGGCAAGGGGCGATTCGCCACCGAAAGCCTGAGTGAGAATGCCGATCGTACATACTCAGCCGCCCTTGCGGATATCGACGGCGATAGCGACCTCGACATCATTGTCAGCAATGACAGGCCCGACAAAAAGCTCGTATATAAAAACAATGGTAAGGGTAATTATACTTTGTCGGGCACTTTTGGCGACCCCAACTGGTCAACACGATACATCACCTTGGCGGACGTCAATGGCGACAATCGCCCCGATATCCTCGTCGCGAACCGCGGTTCGATTCCGGGCAACCCGCGTCCCTGTTATCTCTGCCTCAACGATGGCCAGGGAGCCTTCCCTGAGAGCTCTCCTCTCGCCACGCAATCAGCCACAGTCATCGTCGCCAAAGACTTCGACGGTGATGGCTCTGTCGACCTCCTTGTCCCTCACCGCGACGGCGGACAGAGCCTGATTTTCTGGAACGATGGCAAAGCCAACTTCGCCAAGTCGACTCCATTTGGACCTGCACACTCTGCGATCCGATCGGCTGCCTCGGCCGACCTCAACGGCGACGGGAAGTTCGATGTCGTCATTGGCGATGAAAAGGAAGGAGTGTTCCTCTGCCTGAATGAAGGCCGTCGAAGATTCGGTTCACCCATTCGTGTGGCCCCCAAGTCCATCACGCCTTACGCGATTAGCCTGGCGGATATGAATAAAGACAAGAACATAGATATCATCGTCGGGAACGTTGAATTCCCGGGCTCGGTCTTCTTTAACAAGCTCAACGGCCGCGAAGTTCGCCTCGAGGAGATTCACTGGGGTGATGGCAAGGGAACTGTCTACGAAATTGCCGTCGGAGACCTTGACGGCGATGGTTGGCCCGAAATTGCCGCCGCTCGCTCTGACGCTCCCAACGCTGTCTGGTTCAACGACCAGAAATAGGGGGCCGAAAAATGGAGTATCCTAAATCTCTTTGATACAGAATATGTTCGCTATATTGCATTGCAAATGATTCTATGCGTAATAGGGTGCCCTCCGTGAACGGAGTAGCGATCCTTTCCCGAACCGCCGTACCGGGACCGCAGAAAATCAGCGTTGTAAGCGGTTGTCGTGGGACCTGCGACGATTAGCGGTGTCCTGCCGAGTAACGAATCTGGGCGAGGGAGCTCTCACCAACAACCTGGACGAAGCCCCCGAAGCCGCCGTCAGGGGAGATGCCGCGGAAGTAGCTGATCTGCGCCTGCGTGATCCAGAGCTGGCGGCCCGTCCCGGCGGTGATGCCCTGGGTTCCGTTGGTGGGGAGTGGAAATTCGCTGACGGCGTGGGTGCGCGGGTTGAATTGCCAGATGTTGGACTCGTTGTTGGCGGTGATCCAGAAGTTGTGATCCTGGGTTTGCGTCATAACCGCGCTGACGAGGGGGTCACGGGAGGACAGCGGAAATGTCTGAGTCCGCTTGGTCCAGGGGGAGAGACTCACCAAGTCGGAGTTGGTGGCGTAAGCCGAGGGTGTTTGAGTGAACCAGAGATTTCCGTCGGCCCCGGTCGTTAAGGAGGATGGGATGCCGCTGAGGTTGGGATCGAAGCGGGCGGTGAGCGTTCGAGGGTTGAACTCTCCGAGGATACTGGATTCGGATGTCGACACGATTGAGACGCCGGCGAAGTCGAGGTTGTGCCGGGCGTCGGTCGTGATTTCCGGGACGTAGCTGCCCGCGGGTACAGGAAGGGAGAACTCCTGGATAACGTGTGTCTTCAGGTTGATTCGACCGATCTCGGTACCGTCAGCGGCATTCGCGGTGAACCAGACAGTTCCGCGCGGGCCGGACGTGAGCGCGGTGGGAGTTCCGGACGGGAGAAGAAATTCCTGGATTGTGTGGGTGCGCGGATTGATCTCACCAAGCTTGCCGGCAAAGAGCGGGCCTTCCTGGCCAAACGTCGAAAGCTGCTCGGTAAACCAGAGGTTGCCGTCGGAGCCCGCGATAATAGCGCCCGGGAAGCTTCGCGGGGTGGGGATCGTAAACTCACGGATGGCGTCGGTCCGGGGGTTGATCTCCCCAATCTTGTTGGAGACCTGCTCCGTGAACCACAGGTCGCCTCCGCGCCCGGTTGTGATGCCGACGGGAAGGCTGTCGGACTCGGGAAGGGGAATCTCCTTGACTGACACCGACAGCAGTCGCCGGGTCTCCAAGCCTTCCAGACGCGGCCGGTGGCGATGGCGGAGGCCGCAAGACCGCCCCAGGTCGCCGGGTCGCTCTTTTCCCAATCGATCGCCGCACTCTGCATCCGAGGGTTTGTCTGTGGTCAAAATATGCCGAGATGACAGGAGCCGAGCTGTTTTGATCACGTCGCCCAGCGAAGAAATCATGACGGCGATCCTGGGAAGCAGAACAAGTCGGAACGACCCAGAGCAAAGGCCAACCCTGACATCTTAACCCATAAATCAAAACGCGGCCATAATCACCTCGATCACCCATTTCTGACTCAATGTTTGTGATGAGGTCTTTGGGGAACGCTATGATTTTCGGACGGACGGACGAACAAAAGAATTCCTATATTCCATCTGGAAACAAGTATCTATTCGTACATTTTATCATAGCGGCGATTCGGCAAGGCAAGTCCGTAGCCTAGAATAACCAACCGCCTTAGCTTTTTCCCGATCTTGGGAGGTTGAGGTCGATGATCTTGCGACCGAACAGTTTTACCTCGAAAAGACTCGACCGCTTGGGTTCCTGGGGTGGAAGAGCACCTTCCTCGGGGAGGTCTTTCTTGGTGGCGGCCTGGCTCGGGTTTTCTGTGTTCGGGTCGATTTGGCGCCCCCCGACTCGGTACAGAGTGCCCTTGTCCCAGGACTTTTCCAGGATCACATTGCCGAACCTGGAAGTCTGAGTTAGGGCGTCTGCCTTATTGGTGACATTCACGCAGAGAGAAATCGGCGGCTTCGCCAGGCAGACGGCGGACCAGAGATTGTCCTGCTCACTCAGCGGCCAGAAGTTGACCCGGTCTTCGTCGTCGGGTTGTAGGTCCATGTCGGGGTCCGACACGAACGGGGGTGCCCAGGAGATCACCGGGAGGTCGCTCGGGAGCCAATTCCGGGGCTGGCCGGAAACGGGAGAGAGTGTACGGCCTTCACTCAGGGGCTCTTCGTCCCAGCGCCCCATGACGAACTCCTCGTAGAGCGGGCCGAAGATCGCGCGAAGATTGCGCTTCAATGTGCCCAGTTCCGGGATGCCGGGATGATGGGGCCGCTCCGGGAACTTCGTTTCATCGTACCGAGCGACCGCGCCGAGAGTCACGTAGACCTCACGGCCCTCGGAGTCGAAAGTCTTACTCTTGTCGTCCGAGAGGATCGTGGAAGGCAAGGTCAAGCCGAGGCCGCAATAGGTCAAGTTTTTGAAGACGAAGAACCGGGCAATCCTGAACGCGCAGGCATACGAGGCCTGGTGGCGCGAGCCTCTCAGGAACCCCTCGGCCCACGCGCGATCGTCCGGACCGAACGAGGCGGGGACCGCGAGGTAAGAGTGGTCGGCCTTGGCGGTCTTTCCGAAGACCAAGGGTTCCCAGGCGGGCGGTCTTTCCGATGGCGTTGACATGGGCATCATCTCGGTGCCTGCCACCTCGCGCCGGAGAGGGTCACGCGCTCATGCCCCTGATAGATGGAAGCCCGAGAGAAATAATTCTCGAGTGACGCCATCCGTTTCTTCAACGCCTCGAGAGTCTCCTTTTCCATCTCGATCTTTTCGCGAAGCTCGCGGGTCGTCTTCGTGCCGAGGTAATACCAATAGGACTGAACACCCTTGGTGCGTTTTTGGAGCAGGGAGTCGTTGAGGCTGAGGAGCTCCGCCTTTTCCGCGCATTTCGCCTGAACAACCTTGTAAGCCGTGTAGGCGAAGGGGGCAGGAAGGTAGTCGAAGTAGCGGTTATCCGGCCTGATCGAAGCGGGGCTGATCATGATCTGCCGGTTCTGTTCGAACCAGGGGTGGAACTTGGCGCGCACGATCTCCTCAATCGCCGGATCGATGGCCGGCAGCGGGGCCGGCGCTGAGCCGGAGGGTTGTGGTCGCGGCGTGCCGGCGTCCAGGTCGCTGCTCCCCGACTCGAAAAGGTCGGCCTTTGTCATCAGGATGACCAGCGGGACCTGCGGGAGGTCCTTCGACAATGTCGCCATCCGGCCGATCTTGTTCCGGTCCTTCGCCTTTCGGGACTCGAGGGTTCCACTCTCGACGCAGAGGAAGAGACATTCTGCTTCGACCAACTGGTTCCTCAACGTCTCATCTTCCTCTTGCGTCGCGTCTTCCCATAATGCCGCACCTCGGTAGTCGATCCATGATATGTTGATCAGTGGGCTCTGGCGATCTCGCAGCTCAAGCAGGTAGGTCATCGGGAAGTCGGTGCCGGGCGGGCTCCAATCTTCATCCTCGATCTTCTCCCAGAGCGTTCGGAAGATGGCGTCGTCGCGAGCATTCTGTGTGTAAAGAGTAAAAGGCAGCCTCATGGCGAAGTCGCTGAAGGCATTGTACATGCCGTACATGAAGCAGGTCTTCCCGCTTCCTGTGTGTCCCAGCATGCCCACCTTGGCTTCGGCGATAATCGTTGACAAGGGCGAGTCCTCAGCGCGGGGAATTGGTAGGGTTCCGAGTCATGAACGGAAGATCGTAGCTCGGAGTACGAGATCGAGCCCGCCAGGCAGTCAGGGGCATCAAATGGAGCACGGCGACCCGGCAAGCCAGGATCGATCCACGCCCCCCACCGTTCTGATAACTCTCGAACGACCAAAGTCCATGGTCTCCCCGATACTGCGGAATCAGGGCGGCCTGAACCAAGATCGCGATAGCTTACCGTTCCGCGAGAACTAAGCAGAGAGAAATTTCGGTGGGCAACTTTCCGAACGATCAGCTTAGCGCGTGCTGTATCAAGGACAAAGGCTTACCCAAGAGCCGTTACCTATTCAGTATTCCCATAACCCCAATACGCGACCCAACGCTCCGTAAAATGGCTCGTCAGAGCTCGCAGTGCCATTTCTCGACCGAGACGCAAAAATGGGCGGAGTGAATGATTGACGGTAGCAATACAGAAAAGGGGACATAACTGAAGGGTGTTAAAATAAGGAAAAAGAGGAGAAGAGCGAATTATGGATGGCGGCGCAAAATGCTGATGAGCCGTTTCGATGCCGAAAACTGCACAAATTCCGTTGGCGGCATGTGGTGTCACGCCCTGAACCGGGCCCATCTGATGTGTTGCCGTCTTTCACAAACCAGCCGACATCGAAGCGTTTGTCGCGTTAATCGTGGACGTGCGCAAGCGGCTTCCTAGCAATCGGCTTAGCTTCTGCTTGGTGCAGAATCATTTCTACATCGTGCTGCGCCCGCATGGCGACGGCAACTTGGATCGCTGGAGGCGGGAGCCACTGACGGTGCACGCCGGTCGGTCACGTCTGGCAGGGCGAGTAGGGGCCTTACCGGGCCAAGACAATGACCATTGGGCCACAATGCTTCGGGACCCGGAGCAGAACGCGCTGGGTGCCGAGCATTGGAAGTGGTCGAGTCTGGCGTTGTAGCTGACGGCGAGTCGGGCGGAAGAAGGAGATGTCGCTAATATTGACAGATATGCTACGCAACTATGTTGCCTCGGTCCGGTCCAGTCGTTGGATGAGAGACGTGTAGAAACCTCGGTTTCGTCGTGTGCTGCTGACTTGGAGCGCCGGCCTAGCGATGGCTATTTGTATCCTTACATCGACTACGCTGTAACAATAGCGATTACCGATTAATGCCGGCGCTGTCCTCAACGGCTTCGACTTGAGCATCCGAAAGTAGGCTGCCAGACGCGTGCCGCATAAGTTGGTGTCGATTTTGTTTATTTTGGGTCGGCAGCAGCGTCTACTATTCGATCAAATCCGCCTCTTGGAGCGGCTCCCTCACGCCATTCTGCTGTTTGCGCTTGCCGCAACCATTCGCCACTGAAGCCCGGATGGTCAAATCGACTTGGCCCGCCATGTCGTCGAGGTTGGCGATGGCGTTCCAGGCGGTAAAGAGGCCGTTATGATCGGCGGAAGAGCTGAGTTCGACCACTCGCCCGTAGGACGGCCATCGTCGTCCACATCCGTCCCGCCGTCCGCCCTCGCCGGGCGGAGCACCGGTTTTTCGGCCCGGTGAGGACCGCGCCCTGGAAATCCCGCGTATTCATAAAAAATCTTGCTAACCTGACAAGGTGTGCGGCTATAGCCTATCAGGGGCCGGATGAAAGCCTCGTGCCGGTCGATCTCAACGCGTCGCCTCGTCGCCTGCGAGATCGCCTGACTTCTCCGGTCCCGCCTTGATTTTGGTCGTCGCCGATATCTGGCCTCCCGAAGGGGCCGGAATGAAGAGATCCCCGGCTCGGGTCGCGCCGGGGGAGCGTGCCCTAGCGGTTCGCCTCGCTGGTCGATCTCGATTCTCCCCCCCCTCGGCTGACGTCTCGACTTCAAGGATCACGCAGGGGCCAGCTACCATGCGGCGGAGGCGGCATTGACCGATCGTCCGGGGGGAAAGGCCATGTGGGGACGGGTTGGCGATGCGCCCGGGGGGCTGCGGGCGACCTCGATGCGTGGCGGCGGACGACGCCCGGATGAGTCCCATGCGCCGTGGGGGTCGTCGCGGCCCGATCGTTGTTCGTAACAGGAGATTCGGCCCCATGCACCTGGCCGTCAACGGCTTCCGGGAATCCGAGGGCGGCCCGGAGATGGACCGCAGGGATGAGCTTCTGACTGAGATCACGGCCTGTCAGAGGCCGCTCTTCGCCTATATCCGCACCCTGATCGGTCCGCAGAGCGATGTGGACGACATCCTCCAGGAGGTCAACCTGATCCTTTGGCGGAAGCGGGACGAGTTCGACGGCCGGGGCCGGTTCTTGAGCTGGGCTTGCCACATCGCCTACCTCCAGGTGCTCGCCCACTGCAAGCGGCGGCGTCGCGAGCAGTCGGTGTTCTTCGACGAGGACGTCTTGGAGGGGCTCGCGGGATGTCTGGCCCAGGAGGTCGAGCGGCTTGACGTCCGGGTCGAGGCGCTGCGCGAGTGCCTCGCCAAGCTGCCTCCCGCGCGGCGGCGGGTCATCCTCCGTCGCTACGAGGGGGATGGTTCGGTCGAGCGGATGGCCGACGAACTGGGCCGCCCGGTCGGCTCGTTGAAGGTGTCCCTGTACCGGATCCGCCAGATGCTTGGAGACTGCATCGCGCGCACCCTCGGAGAAGACCGCCGTGGCTGATCCTGACCCGACGGGCCCGACCGACGATCTCGAACGGCTGCTGATGGAGCTGGTCGACGGCGAACCCACGCCGGCTCAACGGCTCCAACTGGCGGCTTTGCTCCGCGACGACCCGGACTCCCGCCGGAGGTACACAAGATATCTGCTCCTCGAGTCGCTCCTGGCCTGGGAGCTATCCCACGTCGGCAAGGAAGGCGGCCTCCCCGTTGCAGCCGATGCTCAGGCGGCGGCCAGCGCCAGTGCGCGGCGGGAGAGGGCAGAGGCCGGCCCCGGGCTTCAGCCGCGGCGGTGGCGGTTCCGCCGGCTTGTGGCGCTCGCCGCCGCTGTCCTTGTGGCGTTGGGGACGCTGCTCGTCGACCGTGTTGTGTCGCGCAGGGCAGGGGGCCCGCCGCCGAAGGTGGGCGGGCAGGTCGACCAAGGCCCCGGCCGGCAGGATGGAGCGCGCATCGCCGCCAACGTGCCCGGGCCGAAACCGGCCGACCCGCGTGCCGTCGCCGTGCTGACTCGTGCGGTCAACCCGGTCTGGGGGCCGACCGAGCTGCCGACTGAGCCAGGCTCGGCGCTGCCGGCAGGGCGACTGAGGCTGGCTTCGGGGCTGGTCCAGCTCGAGTTCTACGGCGGTGTGATCGTGGTGCTGGAAGGCCCCGCCGACTTCGATCTGATCGCGGCCGACCGGGCCTATTGCCGCCGCGGTCGGATGCGCGTCCGGGCCCCGCTGAAATCCAGCCGGTTCTCGGTCGGGACGCCGAAGACCGACGTGGTCGACCTCGGGACTGAGTTCGGCGTCGTGGTCGACGCAGTTGGCGGGTCGGAGGTCCAGGTCTTCGAGGGGAGCGTCGAGTTGCACGGCGACCCTCGCGGCGCCGCCGGCCGGCTGCTGTCGATGGGCGAGGGGCTGAGGATCGACGCCGGCGGCGCGTCGCGGCAGGCCGAGGCGGATCCGAACGCCTTTGTCGGGCCGAGGGAGATGCAGCAGCGAGCCTCCACCGAGGCCGGCCGACGGTATCGGTCGTGGCTGGAGTTCAGCCGGAAGCTGCAGGCCGACCCCCGCCTGCTTACCTATTACTCGTTCGAGGGGCAGCAGCCCTGGGACCGGACGCTGCTCGATCGATCCTCTCGCCCTGGCCCACGGCGTAACGGCGGTATCGTCGGCTGTGAGTGGGACGAGGGGCGCTGGCCCGGCAAGGCGGCGCTGGACTTTCGCCGGACCAGTGATCGGATCCGGGTCGACATCCCGGGCGAGTTCGACACCCTGACCCTGATGACCTGGGTCCGCGTCGACTACTTCAACAACCGCCTGAACGCGCTCCTGCTCTCCGATGGCTGGGAGCACAACGAGGTCCATTGGGAGCTCAACGGCGACGGCGTCCTCATCTTCGCCGTCCGGGACGGGGTCATGAGCTATTCCCCCGTTGTCCTGGCGGAGGGACAGCTCGGCCTTTGGACTCACCTGGCCGCGGTCTACGACGCGCCACGCCGGATCCTCACGACCTATGTCAACGGCCGCGCGGTTCAGTCCGACGCAGTCGCGGCGGACGGCCGCGTGGTGATCGGGGACGCCCATCTCGGCAATTATGGCGATCCCGCCCCGGACGAGGCGGCGGACCGCGTCATCCGCAATCTGAACGGGCGAATCGATGAATTTCTGATCTTCGACAGGGCGCTCGACGCCCGGGAGATCCGGGCGATCTACGAGATGGGCAAGCCAACGTCCTGAGCCGACGGCCCCCGCGGGTCCGGGGGTTGTCGCGCGCCGTCCTCGCACACTTCCGTTTTCCCACTTCATGCCCCCGCGCCGGCGGCCCCGGGGGGGCTACGTATCTCGGGATCCGGCCGCGACGCGTCCCCGTTTCTCGTCATCGGTCAAATGTCTAGGGAGAATGATATGAGCTTGCGTCGACGTGGTTTCACTCTGATCGAGCTGCTGGTGGTGATCGCGATCATCGCCGTTCTGATCGCCTTGCTTCTGCCCGCTGTGCAGGCGGCGCGTGAGGCTGCGAGGCGGGCTCAATGCGTCAATAACATCAAGCAACTTGGTTTGGCCATCGCCAACTATGAGAGCAGCAACGGCGCGCTGCCGCCGACCGGCACGGCCTTCTCGACCGACCCGAACGGTAATGACTTCTCGATGAAAGCGCGGTTGCTTCCCTTCTTCGAGCAGGTCAACGTCTACAATGCGCTGAACCAGTCCTACTTCTCGCTCAGCCCGACCCTTCCCGCCATCAATTCGACGGCCGCGAGTATGACCGTCAGCTCGTTCCTCTGCCCCTCCGACGGCAATAATCCCGGCTATTCGTTCAACGGATTCATCCCCGGGCAGTGCAGCTATGCCAACAATCTGGGCCTCTGCTACACGCTCAACGGCAGCCAGTTCGACGGCCCGGCCTACCGGATTGGCGACAATATGAGGAATGGGTCCACCGTGACCCTGGCCACGATCACGGACGGAACGTCGAACACGGCGATCTGGAGCGAGTGGCTTCGAGGAAAGAACACCAACACGGGCAAGCAGGCGGTCTGGACCGCCACCCAGGCGTTCAGCAACCCGGGCTTTCCGGCGAACATGGGGAGCCTGACGCTGACCCTTCAGAACGTCGCCCAGTCATGCCAGCCGAACCTGAACACGACCGCGACCTGGGACCAGAAGGGGGCAGCCTGGGGACCCGATTACTGTGGCGTCGGCGGCGGCTACAGTCATCTGCTGGCCCCCAACAAGCCAGCCTGCTTTTTCTCGAACTATAACACCGCCCAGTATGGCCCGTTCCCCGGCAACGACGACGTCACGATGATCGGCGCCCAGTCGAACCACTCCGGCGGGGTGAACGTCGGTTTCCTTGACGGCTCGGTCAAGTTCATCAAGGACAGCGTCAGCCTTCAAACTTGGGCGTCGATCGCCACCAAGGCCGGCGGCGAGGTCCTCGACGCCAGCAGCTACTGAGCGCGAGCGATTGCAGCCGGAGGCATCGGAAAAGCAGTCTCGGCGTGATAGTATCAATCTTCTTCGCGGCGTTCGACGACGCTCGGACAGGACCCCGGGGAGGGCCGCCTGGTCAGCCCTCCCCGGGAGCCGGATCCGGTCGCAGCCGCCACCCGGATTACCGCACGGCGCCCTTGCCTTGGGGCGAGGCGTTGGCGAGTGCCTTTGCCGTCGCCGAAGATTCGCCGACGCTGGCTGAATCGGGCGATCAGGCCGGAGACCATGCTCAGCGGCCTCGGCTATCCAAATGAGCCATGAACAGAACGGTAAACCCGCGTCGGCCTGAGCTCACAGCAAAGCGAGGTTAGGCGTCAGCCTCAGCCTCCTCAGAACCATGACGGCGGATCGACCATCGCTTGGAGCCGGGGGCCTCCTTGACCACACCCTCCTTTTCCATCAGGGCCAAGGGGGTGTGCGGGATGTGACCTTCACGTTCGACGTGCCCGGCGTAGATGCCGAGGCTACGCCCATCTCTGCGTTCGTGAACCCTTCACTCGGGGCCTCCGCCAAGATGGCGTACACAGCGGCTTTGAGATCGGCCACGGCCCGCTGCGCAAGCTGATAGGCATCTTTCATCGCTTCCACTCCGAAGCCGACCACCGACAAAAGCTCGGTGGACCGGCCGCTGATCAGTGTCCTTTCTGCTACCAGAAAGCGCGGCAACGGGCGGCGTGCGGTTCGGCGCGGGATTGGACGTGACCTCAGTACTACCCGTCCGCAGGACCGGCGCGAGTACTCCATAGAGAGGAGTGCTTAAGGCGGGGCAGTACGGCCGCGCGTTGCCAAGTCCGATGAAGTTGCGGCGTGGCTTGTCACTCGAGCCGTGAGCGGCAAATAATAGCGGCCGCGCGTTCATGAGCGACGAACGGCTTAGTTTCCAGCGTGGACTCAATGAGAGGTTTGAGGGGGTTCGTCAAACAGGATCTCTTCGTCTCCTGATGAGGTTTCCCCAGGCATTAAAAGACGCTGATGCTTGGGCAACACAGCACCGATTTCTGACATACTCAGCGCCACGCAGCCGCCGTCGCGGCTCGTAACGATTTTTGACCCGCTTAAGGCCGAGGGAGATCCGCCGTGGAGTGGTATGAATCGGAGGTTCAATCGCTGGAGCGAGCCGCAACGCCCAGCTCGAATGGAAGTCGACCCGTGGTGTTCTACGGCAGTTCGTCGATCCGGCTCTGGTCGACTCTGGTCAACGACCTCGACGATAACCGGATTCTCAACCTCGGCTTCGGTGGCTCGACCCTGGCTGCCTGCGACCACTTCTTCGAGCGACTGGTCGTTCCTCGACAGCCGACCTCGCTCGTCCTCTATGCGGGCGACAACGACATCGGAGACGGCCGATCGCCTCATGAGGTCTCCGATTCGTTACGATCGCTCGTCCGGAAGCTCGATTCTCACTTGGGCCCGATCCCCTTCGCGTTCATTTCCATCAAGCCTAGCCCCGCTCGATGGTCGCTGGACGAGGCGATCCGCACGACGAATGCGCTGGCCATCGAACAGATCCGTTCGCGTCCCCAGTCTAAGTATATCGATATTTATGCGGATATGATTGGGGCTGACGGCCGCCCACGTCCCGAGTTTTACGTCGAAGACGGGCTGCATCTCAGCCCGTCCGGCTATAAACTCTGGACCGACCGAATCCTTCCACATCGAGACACCATTTTTTAACGAATGCTTCAAATCCATCGGCTAAATTGTGGATATGAAGCGTGAATATTACAAGTGGTGGAGCCCTCGGCTGGGACGAGACATGGAGCTGCTGGCCTTTGGCCATGCAGGAATCAGGGTGCTCGTCTTCCCCGCCCGGATGGGAAAGTTCTACGACTACGAAAACTGGGGCCTGGTTGAGGCTGTCCGCTCGAAGATCGAGGCTGGATGGATCCAGTTGTTTTGCGTGGACAGCGTGGATGAGGAAGGGCTCTACAGCAGTTGGGTGCGTCCTTCGGATCGCATCCATCGGCATTGCCGATACGAGGATTACATCCTCTCGGAAGTCCTGCCGTTAACAAGCGAATTGAACCCCAATCCCTTTGTGATCGCCCATGGATGCAGCCTGGGCGCTTACCATGCCGTGAATATCGCCTTGAGGCATCCGCAACGGTTCGGCAAGGTCGTCGCCTTCAGTGGCCGGTACGACCTGACCGCCGCAATCGGCCCCTATCGGGGCCTTTTCGACGGTCATTACGACGACTCCATTTATTTCCACATGCCTAGCCATTATCTGCCGAATCTGTGGGAGTCTCACCACCTCGAAACAATCCGGCAACTCGAGATCACCTTGGTGGTCGGGGCCGACGACCCGGTCGCCGAGAATAACCGGCACCTCGAATGGACCCTGCGCGAGAAGCAGGCCCGAGTGGTCCTTCATCAATGGCCGGGGGAAGCACATAAGCCTCGATATTGGCGGGAGATGGTCTCCCAATACCTGTGACGACGAGTCGCCGAATACGACGATGTGATTGAGATTCCACCATTCGGCCCTGAATTCACGAAACCTGCCCTTCGATCGATCCGAGCAACGGGGCGCGAAAAGGCGACCGAGTGGAATGCCGCGAAGATAGTGCTCAAATCCTAGACTCTGAACACTTTGTAGCTCGTTGAGCACGAGAAGGACGTTCGGCACCCTGGTGGTTGATGACAACGCCACTTGGGTGTTGGCGTTGATCGACATCCCGCTGGGGGGACTGACGAGCGAGTAGGTCAGCGCCTGGGCCCCGTTGGGGTTGGTGGCCATCGCGGTGTACTGATACAAGAGTCCGACGTCGGCCGCCAGCTTGGGTGTGGAGGTGAAGACGGGTGGGAGGTCGTTGACGACCAGGAGTGCGAACCCCTGGGTGGTATAAGCGCCGTAGGGATCAGCGACCTGAACGACGACGTTCTGGGTGCCGGTGGGCGTGGGGTTGGGCCACGTGATCAAGCCGGTACTGGAGTTGATCGTCATCCCGGTGGGATACGTGGTGAGGCTGTAGGTGAGGGGGAATCCTTGGGGATCGCTCGCCACGACGGGGTACGTATACGCGACCCCCAGCCTGGCCAGAGTAGTGAGTTGCGCGAGGCTACTTCTCTGCTCGATGCGATTACTAAAGACATTAGCATCACCAATGCCTCTTATGGATTCCCGTATTCACCCACTCGAAAGTCGTTGAGGCGAACGTGAATGAAGGATGGCGGAGATCAACCAAAACGTCTCAGGTCGTGAAGTGCTTCATTTGCGTCGTTGCCAAGGAGCGCTGGTCCAAAGTCGCCGTGCGTTGGGCTTTCCCTCAATGTCTGCCAGAAGGTGCATGCTRCAAACCCGCGGTCCTGCTTTCCACCGCAGATGATAAGCGATATAAACCACGAACGCGAAATGACGGCTAACGCTATCACCACCACCTGACACACTGAACCATGCATTTTCGTAGCCAGGGACAACCAGCCAAGACGCCGCCTCAGCAAGAATTTCCTCAGGAGCTTCGTTAATCGGCTTGACGTCAAGCCCGAACCCTCTCCCCCACGTTGRCATCTCGTCGAGGCCTTTGATSGATCGCTGGCCAGACTTAATCGTGATAACCCAGTAGAGATCAACGCCACAGCATTCGATATGCTCAGTCGTGACCGCGCAGCGATAACTTTTTGCTCGTTTTCCAATTCCTATTTCCCAACCGAGTTCTCCCCTGGGTTCGATGTATGAGACCTGAGAATCAAATGGGACCGAACTAATTCCGATCGACGCACTCAAGACACTCATGCCCAGTGGATTTAAAATGTTAGCTTCACTCTCAAGGATATTATAGGGAAGCCATCGATGGCCACGGTTTGCACGTGCATCGCCTTCCCACATAATGATTCCACCTCCAACTGGGCCATCAATCAGTTCAAAGGGTTGTGGGGTTCTCGGGTACCCATACCTGTAGTAGAATTCCAGATCTCTACCTGGCTCCAGATAACCACTGTTGAGGGGGTCGTCGAGCAGACGTGGCAAGTCATTCCACTTGTAGCTGGCCACAGCCCAAGAAGGATAGACGATGTAGTTGTGATGGGGTTCTTTGCGAAGCATATGTATCCAATCAGTGGATGCCTGGAAATATTGGGGAAACGCATTGTTCCTAAAAGCAAAAGCACCTTAATTTGCTGATGTGCTTGGATTTGCTGTCGCATCCTCGGCTAAGCCAAGGCTGTAACCAGTGGATATTATCTATATCCTGAAAATCAGGCATTAGTCCAGAGATTAAAAATCTACTAACTGGGGTTTTGCAAACTGTCCGTCGAGGCTGTAAAAATAGAGTGAACGGACTGGGTTTTGCCCTCTTTGTCCCTGGCGCAGTTGGACTGCGGAGCATGCGCTCATGCCAGGAATCATCGAGTTCCCCAAACTGGTCCAAGACGCCTTGGCCCAGTTCGGCGACCTCTTCGCCAACGAATGCCAGCGCCGCCACTTTGCCGAGTATCTCACCGGACTCATCGTGGCCGAGCGCAAGACCGTGCTCGGTATCCACCGCGAGTTCGCCGAGACCACCGATCAATCCTGCCTCAATCGATTCCTCACCGCCGCAGAGTGGAACCCCGAGGCCCTCAACCAACGACGCTTGGACGAACTCCAAAAGGACCCTTCGACCCGCTATAGCGAACAAGGAGTCATCGCGATCGACAACACCTTGATCGACCGCGACGGCCTGCTGATCCCGGACGCGGGCTGGTTCTGGGACCACGCCGAGGAACACAACAAGATCGCCCAGGATTACCTCTTCGCCAACTACGTCTGCACCAGCGGCAAGCCTTACCCCTGGAGTTCCGCCTCTTCCTCAAGCAAGAGATCTGCGAGGCCTTGGGAAAACCGTTCCGCAACCACACCGCGTTGTGCTGTGAGTTGATCGACTGGGTCTGCGACCGCCAGATCCCCGGCGACTTCACGATGGACTCGTACTTCACCAGTGCCGAGATCCTCAACCACATCCACGGCAAGACCGACCACTCGGGTCGTCCGCGGAGCTATGTCAGGCGACCTGAAGAGCAACCGGAAGCTGGAGTGGAAGGGGAAGATCGTCAAGGCCAACGATCTGGCGGCCTCGATCCCGGCCGGTGACCGAAAGGAAATGCGGATTGGCGACAAGAGGCAATGGTACTTCACCGTAACGGTGCGGTACCGAACTGTGCAAGATCATGGTGACGAACCGACTCACCTTGGGAGGTGAGTCGGATCGTGCGGGTTTACCTCCATCGCTGGACAGGTACGGAGACCTTTGATCGGGACGGCAAGCAACAATTGGGCCTCGGAGATTGTCAACTGCGTGATGTCCAGGGCCAGACTCGGCCTATGTACCTGGTAATGCTAGCGTACAGTCTCCTGATGAGTCAGTTGGGGCAGGGCCGTGCGCGTGAGTGGGTTCTCCTACAACTGACGACCATCGGCGAGGCGTGTCGAGCCCTGCTCCGGGAAAACCTGCGCGCAACGCTGGGCTGGGTAATCGAGCAGGTATCGGAACGGGATCGGCCATTTGATCATATGGTTGCCCAACTGGGGTTAGGCTGACTGCGCAAAACTCCAGAATTAAGTTGTGACAAAATACTAGACTTGATCGGCATGACAGCTTAGCATGCGCCTTCGGCGTCTAGTGCCGCTCTGCGCCATCTCGTGCGACTGGAAACGGTTGGCATCGGCTAAATTTCGAAGGAATCCAAAACTTTGGACGCGCTCTTGAATCGGCTCACCGAAATTCAAGCTCTCCTCGACGAACCGGCAAGCCACCTGCGCCAAAACCTTCTCGACGAGAGGGACGATCTCCTCGGCCAACTGTGCGAGGCCTATCTCACGTCAACGTCCGCTCAACGTACTGCCGTGCGAGACTTCTTCGGAGGCAAAACACCTCTTCTCAAAGCTCTGGACGATCGCGTCACAAAGGCTGCTTTCATGCTCAAGTCCGAGCAAGACACAACCCCACTCCGCCTCGCCTTGGCTGCAGCCTCCATCAACGATACTCGGCTCGACTACCGCGAGCTGGCTCTCTCTCTTACGTCTCTGTGGAACGCCGCTATCGCTGCCGGGCTCGACCCTGCTCGACACTTCCGCGACATCGCGGAAATGTCGAGCAAAAAGCGATCAGGAACATTTCCACGATCGATGCGCCAATTTCTTCTCCAGTGGACTCAACAGTAATTTTCGATACCTTTCAAAGATCACAAGCAGCTTCCAACAATTCAACAGGGCGGCTGTATTGCCCCCCTTCGTTCGTATAGTCTCCACGATCGCAATGTCTCACATTCGATCATTGCTTCCTCTCTTCGTCATCTTTCTGTTCACTCAATAAGCTTCTTCGAACGGGTCATCGGTCGACCCAAAAAGCCTTTCTTCCTCCTCGGTATTCTCTCGCCACAATCTATTTTATCATATCATTATTTTCATGTCTTGCCCACAGAACTCGCGCATCCCACAAAGATGACGCCCGTCCACCATGTTCCGCGTCTCCTCCTCATCGCGTTGGCGGAAGAAGCTTCTTGAAGTCACTCGAAAAATTGTATCCCGCGTTCAGCAATTGCAAGATCTCGCGAGCATAGACGCTCAAACCTCCAGTCTTACCATTGATAAATTGGGCAGTGTTTACGTTCGTCGCCAATATAAATTCAGCACCGCGTGCTATGCCACCTTCGACCCACGAATCATTAATGCCCAGGTTCCACTTCAGCGCTGACAAAATGCTTCCTGCTCCATTCTTGGCGGCGGCTCTGGTATCTGCCAAACTCCCAATCACCAACGGGCCACTCGCGTTAAACGCCTTTTCATACCAATAATACCCCCGCTGAAGAGCCTTATTAAGGGTATCACCAGGATTAGGTGGGCCGACCATACTGAAAGTGCTTGCAAATCTTTCTTTAAATCCAGAAAACGACAAATTCCCATAATTCGCGTTGTGAACTAAGATGCCTGCCTGCCCAACAAAATAAGTATGAAAACCGTCGACCTCGAAGTTAAATACAGGCACGCCTTCAGGTCGATCCTCACGCTCACTGCTGATGATCTCTCCTGAGCCCGCATCAAATTGACTCACTCTTTGCCCAACCGCCAACTGACCTGCATTCACCCAACGATCGGAAGCCGCGACCCAAAACGGATGCTCGTCAGTTGTGCTTAATTCAAGCACGTCATTCGCATCGGTACGTACCTTCAACTTCCGAATATGATTCGATATTCTATGATATGTACTCACCACCTTTCTTGCTTCGGAAACACCCGTTCGGACGTCCCGTGACCACACCTTCTCTCCTGCCCGCACATCCTCAATGCGCTTCGTTTTGAGAACAGGTGAGCCGGCCACCGAAGGCTTTCCAGCCTTCTCCTGCGACACAGGAAATGCGACCGAGATGGTCGCAAGCAAAGACCACAGAATTAACCGGAGTTTGGCCACCACGTTGTTGGGCTTCCTCCTCACTCCAGGCATAGAAAGCCGACGCTCGCGTTGCCCCATCATCTGCAAATGATTACTCTTATCACCATTAGTGCTTTGCGCTTCTCCACAAGCAGATTCGCGGCATTTCGCCAACGTTCTGGCCCCATCGTGATTGTCCGATTGGAGTGCCTCCTCTGGTCGGTCCTCCTCGCCCATCTTATTCGCGAGTTCCGCCAGCGCGCGATCCTGTTTCGTAAGCCTGTCTTTCAGCGCGACGTACCCAGCGATTCCAACCATGAGGGAAACAATTGCAAGTTCAAGATGATCAATTTCTATTCGATAAGATTCGGACTCACCTTCAGCGAGTACAACGGCCTCGTCCACCACAATCACTTCCGTTCCTGCGACGAAGCAGTTTGGAAGACTACCGAGTATGCCGAGACCGAGCGCTCCCGCGAAGAGGTCAAAGCCCAGAGCCATGCCGTTCCCATTGTAGTAGTCCGCTACAACGTTCAGGGCTGTGGAAGCAACATTGAACGTTGCCAATCCAATTCCAAGAAGATTTCGAATATTTCCGGGCAACGCGCAAAAGTTCGCGCCGAACCCGCCACCAAGTGCGCCGATGCTCGCTCTTAACAACGCCCCTCTCAGTGTATCGCCACCATGTACGTAAGCATCGGCCGCACCCATAATGCCGTCCGTTACACCTCCGGCAAATGCTGTCTGTACAGAGAAGCTAACAGAGAGACTTCCAAGGGAAAAATCATCGTGACCAGATGGATCGATCCGGTTAATCGGATTGGAGCTTGCATAGACGAACAGGTTCATGGACATAGGGTCGAAGATATTGCCTTGAACCGTGTCTCTAGAGAGGAACCGGCCGTTTGTCGGGTTATAATGCCGAGCAGACGTATAGTATTGTTGTTCCGCAGAGTCGTACCGCTCTCCCGCGAACAAGTAGGGATTTATGGTACTTCCAGCCACAAACAAGAGGTTTCCAAATCCATCGAAATCATAATTATCGGTAACAACGCCGCTCGAGTTCGAGAGACTCCAAGTACTGCCTTGGCCATCTTTGAGGTAGTAAGATCGAACGCCTGAACGATCCTGGAGTATCAAATCCAAGCCGCGCACATAAGTTGCTGACATCGCATTTCCGGGCGAATATTCTTCCAGGACCTGATCGTAGGCCTGGCTAGGGTCGTTCAAGAAGGCGTTTGTTTGGCCATCAACAGTCTCCGAGACTCGGTTTCGCGCGTCATCGTATTGATCGCTGATCGTGTGCGACACCCCTGAAATCGTGCTCGAGACGTTCATTCGCCGGTTTTCGAGATTCCACGTATACGTCGCTTGCTGAGAGCCGGCAACGGTCAGAGTGTTGCCATTGCTGTCGTAGGTGTAAGTCAGGGAGTATCCCGGCGCGCCGGTGACGTTGGTCAGATGATCGTTGGCGTCGTAAGTGTAGGTCAGGGACTGCTGACCAGTGGCAGCGCCAGTATGGGTGCTGGCCGCGCGGTTACAGGCCCATAGATAGCACGTTATTTGGGCGCGAATCCTAACCACCGCTCCTTGACCGTCGTCAAGCTGCATGGCGACGTTCTGGGTGCCGACCTGGTCGGCGACCGGGATCCAGCTCAAGACGCCGCTGCCGGGGAATCAAAAGGATCGAAATCTGATACTGATAGGAGTTACGCAGTAGTGGACGTTCGTTCGTGAAAGTCGGCCCATCCGTGGAGAGCTTGCGACCCTTGGGATTTCCTGGCGGTTTCCGAAGCGGCCCAACCGATCGAAATCAACGTACAAGCGAACACTACTGGGTAACTCCGAACTGAAATACTAAAAATCGGCTCCTGACCCTTTTGACTTGGCTGAACCTTCTTCGAGGCGCTTCAACGTCTTCAGATCGACCCAAGAGTTTTTCTCGCTCGCGAACGATTTCGGCAACTCGCTACTAAATAAGGTGCCACAAAGCATTAGAACAGTTCCGTCAAATGAGATCAGACTCTGACTATTGAATTTCTGAGTGTCGAGATCAAAAATTTGAATGATCACCGGATCTCGTTCGCAGTCTAAAATATATCGCCCTGCATATAAAAGCTTCCCGTCTCGATACATTTTATAGTGATCATCCGTAAATTCAACTTTCATCGATCTAACAACCGACTCCTTGGCAGCGATTCTAGAACAAATGGACGAAGTGCAGATCCAGGTGCCTCGAATGTCGATCATCGTTCCCCCACAGTTGGATGCTCTGACTAACGACAAGAAATGCTTACGAGGACAGTGCTTGTTGAAGTGGACCCCATTGTCCAGACCACTCGGCCCGGAATTTAAGTTATGCTTCGGCACCTTCCTTCCCTCTCAAGGCTTGATCGGCTCGGCGCCATGGTAGACCTCGGCCGGCGTCCGATAGGCCAAGCTCTGGTGCAAACGTTTATGGTTGTAGAACGCGAACCAACCCTCAAGGCCCTCCTTCAATTCCTTGACGCTCCCGTATGATTTTAGATAGACATCTTCACATTTTAGCGACCGCCACAATCGCTCGACGAATACGTTGTCCAGTGCCCGGCCGCGACCGTCCATGCTGACTCGAATGCCTTCCTCCTCCAGCCGGCACGTGAAGGCCCGCGCCGTGAACTGCACGCCTTGATCGGTGTTGAAAATCTCGGGCCGCCCTCCTTCCAGGGCCGAGACCAGCGCCTCCAGGCAGAATCGCCCGTCCAGGGTGTTCGATAGCCGCCATGAGAGTACGAACCGGCTGTGCCAGTCGATCACCGCCACCAGGTACATGAAACCCTGATCGAGCGGTAGGTATGTCACGTCAGTCGACCAGACCTGATCGCATCGCTCGATCGTTAGGTCGCGAAGTAGGTACGGATAGACCTTGTGATCGGGGTTCCGCGCCGTCGTCCGAGGCCCGGGATGGATCGCCTCCAGGCCCATGATCCCCATCAGTTTCCGGACGCGCTTGCGATTGACCTTTTCTCCCTGCCGCACCAACCAGGCGGTCATCCGCCGACTGCCGTAGAACGGTGTCTTCAGGTATTGCTCGTCGAGGAGCCTCATCAGTCGCAGGTTTTCGAGGGACTCCTGGGCCGGTTCGTAGTAGAGGCCCGATCGGTTCAGGCCCAGCAACTCGCACTGCCTGCGCACGCTCAAGTCGGGAAGTCCTGGCTCGATCCAGGACCGCCTGTCGTCGATGTCATGTGCCAGATTTTTTTTTCACCCAAGCCAGTTCCATCTGGAGCCGGCCGATCTGCTCGTAGAGTTCGGTCTGGAGCTTCTCGGGATCGGGTCGGCGGGACGCCGATCCGTTCTCGAAGAGGCTCTCCAGTCCGTCCAGGAGTTGCTTCTTCCACTGGCTAATCTGGACAGGATGAACCTGATGCTTCTTGGCCAGTTCGGCGATCGTCTCGGTTTGCTTGGCGGCCTCGAGGGCGACCTTCGCCTTGAACGCCGCCGAGTGCCGCTTGCGGATTTGACCCATAGGTTGTCCTCGATAAGATCCCCTCAAGGATAACTTAACGAGTGGTCCGAAATCTGGGGTCCACTATATGTGGAGTATAGTTTCCTTCGCGGCAATCTTGGTTGTCAGGCGAGGAAGACCGTCTATGATCCCTAATCTACGGTTTTCAGTGAAATCTACAAATGCAAGAGGATTGTCTCCGAGAAAAATAGCGAAAAACGTGATCGATTAGACCTCTCTCCTCCTCCTGTACCGCGCTCAACGCCACCTGGCTACCAACCTCTGTTGTTGCCAGGTTTGTCACAGTCGCAGGAACGGACGATCGTATTGAAGTGAGTACCCAACTCATCAGGAGATAACCGATCCCGACGGCCGAGGTAATGGTAATCGTTGTACCATCGCAGAAGGATTGATTTTGGGGTTGGAAGACCTTGATATTATCAAGGGTATCTTGCGGCGCACTCAATTTTTGGGAGATGGAATTTCTTCATTTTTATCTCATTCTTGGGAAGATCGTTGAGCTCGTACCAAAGGATGCCTTGGCCGTCAATTCCGCCTCTGAGCATGGCTGCAGCTGGGCGTAGACTGACGAGATAATCTTTCCCCGCATCGCGGACAATCCCAAGTGGCATTTTATCCATGTTGAATGTGAGGTCGTAAGAGTTCCTGCGGATAAACCCCTTGGTTACAGGGTGCGATCGTAATTACCCATTTGAATGTTAAGGCCTCTTGGCAGTCGTGGACACTGTACTGTAATGTTCAACACGCCAATTCGGTCGCACACCGGAAGCCAATTCAAGAAGCCAGCGTGTATTGACGGCTTCTTCATCAGGGCGAACTTGGAAATTGTCCAGGCTACCTCGCGAATTCACAAAAGAAATAATGTAGCGCCTCTTACTCTGTCCGAGGGTTATCTTTCAACCAATGGACCGAGGAAGAGAGCTTGTCACTACGGCAAAAATCAGTAATAACGCGTATACCAAGTTTTCTCGAGAGACACATATTTTTAGGAATGAAACTTGGCTGCTGCGAAACGATGAATTTCACTATCTCTCTAGATTCCACAGCGTCCACCGAAGCATTTAGCATACGATAACATTTAGGATCAATATGATAATTAGAATAGTCATGAAAAATAATTACCATGTGCCTTGAATTCCAGCATACATTCAAAAATACCGTATCGGTCTTCTCAACCGAAAAGCCATCAATTTTCTTGTCCCAAAACATCTTTATAATTGATTTGATCTCCATGAGATTTTCGATCGCAATCCGCATATCTCTCGTAACAAATTCGCACACGAAAGTGCTCCTATTTTCCGAGAAAAGATGTGACTTTCCCGATTGCATCAATGACATCGAGCATTGCCATTTTTGGTAACATATCCTTCAAATATTTGAGGCAATTGGGCAAATAACAGGATTGTTAATCCGCAAGACGTCGAACATGATGTTCTTGATTCTCATCCAGGCAGCAGAATGACCCTCCACGTGAGTGCGACTCACCGCATCGAAGCCTGACTGCCCCCAAAACTGTTTGGTCGGCCCATTTCATCATTTTTTACTGAGCGTTGCAAAAGGAACTAAATCGATCAGATCGGTAGTCCATCGCCGTCGAAGAACGAGAGCGCGAGTCGCGGCTTCCGGCGCAGACGGCCCAGAGCCAGGTGGAGCTCCAAGTGCACCTGATCCAGGCTCAGGCACGTCAGGTTCCGCACATCCACCTCCTTGAGGTGGCGCCACAGCCATTCGACGGGATTCAGCTCCGATGCGTAGGCTGGCAATCGCTCGATGCGGACGGCCCCCTTCGTCTTAGCCACGAATTCGTTGACCTCGGCCCGGAGGTGGATCGGCGAGGCATCCCAAATCACCAGCGGCCAATCACCGGGCAGGCGGCCCGGGTGTATGAGGGACTCGATTATGTGCAGACCGTTCCACGATGCCGGCCGCGCTAGAGTATAGACCTTGCCCGGCGGAGCCAGTCCACCCATGACAAGGAGATAGTTTTGGGTCTGCCACTCGCTGAGCACAGGAGGTTGGGTCCGGGGCGCGTCGATGGCAAGGGCTTGAACGTAGACAGGAGCCGAAAGGACCGAGTCCGTAGTTTTGTACACCGTTTTCGTCGTTGACTGGAGGTTACAGGCCCGCTGATGATTATCTCAGACCCGATAACATTTCCTCGAGAATGACTGCCCACCAATTGTCAGGGTCAGCGAAAGCTTGAGGATCAATTGTCTGCATGCACTCATAGAGGTGGACGTCAGCAAACGACAACTCTTGCCATTTCAAATACTCAGTATGTTTAATGTGAGCGACATAAACTGCAGCAAAAATGCCGAATTTCTCCACTTGGCTGTTCACGAACTTTTCGCAATAGCCTCGATTTGGGTCGATTTTATAAATTGAACCGCCGCGTAAAACGTCGATACAAGTAAGATCTTGGAAATCACTAAAATCTATACAGACGCATTTTGAGAGGTGTTGAGGCGCCGGTGGGAGGTTGGCTTTTTTCGCGAACTCCTCGAGCGTTAAGAGAGGCGGCTTTAGCAGGTTGAACGTTACCTGGAGGTTATCCATGAGAATTTCATCGCTCTCTGGCAATCCTGTATTGCAGAGAAAGCTATTTGATTCGGAAGGCAAGCAAAATCTCGAAAGATCCTTTTTTTTGATTTTAGTTAGTTGGGTACTGGAAAATATATTAATAATATAGAAATTGTAATCCTCGGTCGCGAGCGATAGGTAGTTCGGAATATTCGACATGCTTCTCTCCAGTGCTCGAATGGGTAGTAATTATTATAGGCCTGAAGAATCGAAAAGACTTTCTACAGCACTGAAAATCTGTCCCATAAGGGGAACAACCGAGGTGTTACTATCGCACTCATAGTATGAGATTGAACCACTATCGCATCGATGCCGACGGCGTTCAATCGGCCCTGATCGAACCCAATATTCCAGCCGAACCCAGTGGCAGCCGACTTCGCAGACTGGCATGCGGGACGTCCTTGATACGATCCTCTACGTCCTCCGTATCAGATGCCAGTGGCGCTGCTTCGACCCAAGGCCGCGGAGAGGGGACGCTGGACCGGATCCACGAGTATTCTGCAGCGAGGTCCGCACCCAGGAGTAGCCCCTACCATTCCCGCACTTCGGCGAGTGTCGACAGCCGGTCGATCAACGCGACCTCCGGAGACGAACAGAGAGGACGCGACAATGCCAAGGATGTCGACAGCCGGAAGCGTCATTTCGTGGTAGACAGCATGAGTTTGCTGCTGGCGATGTTGGTGACCATTGGACCGAAATCAGAGAGGCCTGCCAAATACAATGGCTTCGACCGGTGTGCTACCGCTGGCAAACCGTTCCAAAGACTGGATCAGAACCGCAAGTGACATTTCTGGATGTGAATCCCCCATATCGGCTTGAATGACTACGGAATCCGTGTTCTCATTGAATGTCACTTCCCTCGAACTGTGGGTACCGCGACCGCCAAAACCACCATAAGAACCAAGGAGCAGCCAGGCTTGGATCAAAGCCTTAATTTCCTCGCGTTCCGCCAAGCGCGGGGAGCTTGCGAAATAGATCGTGGCGACGAAGTGGTCCCACTCGTCATCGGGTAGAACCAGGACATGGAATTTGTCGGAACGAAAGTGCGTGGCAACAACAGCGCCATTGGGAATGTAAGATTCGGGCGATTTCAAATCTCTTTTTGCTGACTTCTTGCCCTGTTATCTGCTCCGGGAATGACACGAACTTTGGAGCACCGCTATACGGGGCGAGTTCATGGATAACCTTGGGATCGTATGCGTATCCAATTTGGGTGATTGTGTGGAACTTCGCGGCGAATTCGAATAGAGCCAGCGAGAGCCAATTGATCGTATCCTGTCCGGATCGGCTTGCGTCGATTAGAAAATGAGCGCGCGTGCCAAAAAACGAGATGCCGGGCGAGGCGAGCAGTAGCGGGCCATCGTCGAAAACTCCTCGACCGAAACCTTATAAGCCCACTCCGCCAGGAACGCGGCGAGGGCATGGCGTACCCTGTCAGAAAGTCGATTTCGAAAGAAAACATAGACCTCCAATTCGGAGAGCTTGGATTCCCTCGGCGTCGTGGGAACTGGGTACCCCAAGCCGTTATAAAAACTCTCCTCGCTCTGGAGCTTCTCTTGGTAGTCGCTGAGATATTGAATCCCATAGAGATGCTTCGGAACAAAGGGGCGAGTGACCGAAAACCAGAGCGGCCTTCTAGGCCAAATTCAAGGGTACCATCTGCCCGAAGGAGATCCCGCATCTCCACATAGGCCTCTTCTCCCTCAACCTCCAAGGCGCCATCGGGAAATCGGCGAACATGATCGGAATGGGCGAGCCGCCGTTCTATAAAGGTCCGGAAATCGGCGGAGGCTTCCAATAATTGCTCAACAACGCTGGATGGAAGCAGAAGAAAGATCCGGATTTCGGTCATATTTATGATTTTTAAGACTTGATTCCCCGAGCGACACGCTTGAGCAATTTTCCGCACTCGGCGATCGCTGGTTTCTCGGACGAGCATGTGGACTTCAGTGGTTCGGAAGTTTGAGAGCTCAGAAAGGTGTCAGGGTGTTGGTGGACTTGCGCATCGTACCCTTCGTGGATGATGGGTTGAGCACAAGTCATTTTCATGGAAGAGCTTGAGTCTGCCATCCCCCGGCACCCTCTCAACCCTCAAACTTCCGAACTACTGAGATTCCCTACCTTGTCTCTTTGGATTGCAAAGCGCGAATCAGCGCGGTGTAAGGGTTGATGCGTTGTGCCCAAGCTGCAAAAGTATCGTCCGTAGTCAACTTTTGATCGATGTAACCGATCACTGCATCTTGCGGAGAAATTTGATCTTCGTCAATTGAGCGCCGAAGATCGCGCACTGCATCGGAAATTATGCGATCTTCATGCAATGGAAGTGTTCTTAACTGCACCTCTCGCTGTAGCTTATCCCAAGTTTTTTCACTTAATGCCAAAAAGGAAGGTTCACGGAACGCCCCGGGGTACGAATTTGCGAAGCTCCATGCCTCCCATTCGCCGGAGCCGTCTTGAACAAGAGGATTCAAAAGATAAACCGAGCCATCATAGACGTCTCCGATCTGCAAGAGATGAAAAAGGTAAGCTCGCCTAAAACGAAAACTCTCCTGGTCAGGTCCATAGCGACGGTGCTCTTCCTCAAGAGGATCTGCCTGATCACCTTCGGTATAGGCAGAGATCCAATCACCGTTATCTTCGCGAAACCACTTTACTTGGACAACGCGTAGCAACCCACCAAGGCCGAGCCCAAAGCGATCGCAACCATCTACTTGCAAAAGAAACGAGCGGTATGACGGCGGCAAGCGGATGCGCAGGCGATTCTCCAAAGCGATGACTGCCTCCTCAGTGCAACCGTCTCTGATTTGGGACGAAGCTTCGTCGGAGGACACCCCATCGATTTCATCGAGCGCGCGATGGGAATTCTGAATGTCTTGGACTGCGGTACGGAAATCCCACATGGTGAGTACCATTGGTTAATGTAAACAGCGTGCGCCGATATAATAAATAGATTCATATATTAGTGTCGATTCATGCATCCTAGTTCGATCGCTCCAGCCGGAAATTGTCGGAGCCATGGTGGAACCAACGAACCCGTCGGAGTCTCTAGACTAGCACATGGGAACGTGGAGCGATCAATCTCAAAGCCTAGACGCTGTTCAAATTGGAGCGATCTTTTATTTCTGCTGTCTCCCGGTATTTGAAAACGCCTAACAATTTTTGCACCATACCCTTCCGTGATGGATTCGTCCGGAAGGGAGTCGGCCATGGAACGGAGTTGCGAGGTTCGCCTGGAACAGATGTTGGCGCAGGCTGGGGTCTCGCCGGAGTTGATGCCGGGCCTTCTGAAGCGGCTCGAAACCTTCGCTCAGCCGTTCGCGGAGTCGCTCGCCGGGGTGCGGCCGGAACGGCAAGGTCGATAACTGCTAGGTCGGCGTCTTCATGGTTATATGTCGTGTAAGGAACGGGCACTGGTCAATACGCGTCTGTACGGTCAAGAATCGCGTCGAATTGATCCGCTCTTCGATCGTTTCAAATTGACCCATACTCTGAACGTTCGTGCCTTATTTCATGGCTTTCCCTCGTTGGCGCCTTCGGTGCTCGTGCTCTTGGCTCGGCGTCGGCCTTTGAGCCAGTAGCTGTCGCCTCGGATGTTAATCACCGTTGCTCGGTGGAGCAGTCGGTCCAGCGCTGCCGAGGCCATCACGCGGTCGCTCGCGAACACTTGTGCCCCCTGGCCGAATGGCTTGTTGCTCGTCAGCACGATGCTTTGCTCCTTTTGGTATCGCTGGCAGATCACCTGGAACAACAAGCTCGCCTGCGGCGTGTCGAGGCTCAGATAAGGCTGTGTGGGGCTTCTTCCCTGATGAACCTGTATGGCGCGACGTGATCCATGGCGTGACAGAGGTGGTTTCCTGTCGTTAACAGTCGGCGGGTCGACCAGTGTACGCAACGGCACAGTTCTGTGGTGCTGGGAAACGTTTGCACATCGGTTTCCAACCGTGGTTCGGCTAACTCCGATATGGCTATCTTTATCCCTTCTTGCAAGAACTGCCTACTCAAAGTAAACCTAACAGGCCGCATTCCTTGATTGCGCCGATATCTTCCCTCCTTGTAGGGTCAAAACTCCATTGCCCAGCGATTAGCATTACCGAGCTCTCATTTGGGATCTTCATGTCGTAAGAATTTAAAAAATTTTCAATAATCATATGTTCGTAAATATTGATTGTGTTACGATCGTTTTTTAGTATATAAGAATTGATTTGGTCCTGAAGTTTGTTCACTCGGTTTGCGTGTGCTTCTGCCTCGTCCTCGGTGGCAATTCTCTCATCGAGGAAATCCATCCCGAGTTCGATCTCTTCAGGAGTCGGTGACCCAAGGTTAACTAAGGTCTCGTCGGATTCGCCTGAATAAGCATACGCTCGGACGAGTCGGCCGCCCTCGGACTTGGCCCAGGCCACGTATCCGGTCACCCGGTGAGTGCCGAAGTATTGGACATGGCCAAGTTTGGCGCTCAAGTTCTCCAGGAAGGGGACCCAGGATGGGTTCCCTGCTTGAGGGATTCCTGAGAGCCCGCCTACCGCGAGTGTCCAGCGACCCAGGGCTGGGGTCACGTAGACGAACCGGCCATCGTCCCGGCTCCTGCCGTTGACACAGGCAAGACCTTCATCGCAAGCAGCGGGGCGGACCTCCTTCACGCCGAGGGCGTTTGCAACGTCCACGGGAGCTCTGTCTCGGATCGATAGCCATTGTTGTTTATATCCGATAAGCATTGCAACTTTATGATTAGGAGAACTTCTCATCGCGTTTGGTCCAGGATTTTTGACCTGAGGAATCGCATTGTCATCGCCTCCATCCAGGGATCGGAACGATCCGAATCTCAACCCCCAGGTTCTGATACCCTTGGACAAGGTTGTTCATCGACTGACGGAACGTGGGGAGCGTCAGGATCTTCAACGAATCCCATGGTACCCCGATCATGAGAACTCTGCCATTCACCTGGTTGCGATTAAGCAGTTCGGAGGTCCCGTCTTTAAAATCGATTCGGAACGACCGGAACGAGTTGGTTTTGCTGTTTAGGTCATTGAGGTCTCTGCGAATTGATGCAACTAGCTTTTCTGGAGTGTCCGCAACGTGGGTTTTAAGTTGTGTGCCAATTCCACTGTCAGCTTCCCAGTTGTCGAACCCTTTGCTCGTTCGCGTCAGATTTTGCCCAGCGACATCTTCCAGGAGGTTCCCGCGGCTGATGCCGTCAGGGGATTCGAAGTTACCGTAGTAATTCGACCAAGCTTTGGCGCTCTCGTCAGCGAATATCGTGGCGCCGGACACGAGGTTAGCCAGAATTGGACCCCAGGGATCCATATAAATTGGAATTCCCCGGCAAAGGTTGTGATCCTCACATAAGTGCTGATGCCCACATTGGCTAGGGCCCCAAGATAGAACCTCCCGAAAGAAGTAGTGGCGCCCGTGACAGTGACGGCCTCTCCTGCCGTCTCATGTCCGCTGGGATCCAACAGGTCGACCGCGTCATCATTTGCGTAGACATAACGGTTAAGGCTAACCGGATCGGACAAGTGCCCATTGAACGTATCCCGACTTGTAAACCTTCCAGTGGCTGTATCAAGGTGTCGAGCACGGAGGTAATCCTGGCCCAAAGCTGCGTCGAACTGATACCCGGCAAACTGGAAGCTATTGGTCGTGACACCTATATGCGACAGAACGTCTCCGAAAGCGTCGTAGAGGTACGTGTCGGTCACCATTCCGTTTAAATTCGTCAGCGCTCGCGTGCTTCCTAAGCCATCCTTGGCATAGTACGACCGCGCACTCGAGCGATCCTGGAACAGCAGATCTAATCCCCGAACGTACGTTGCTGCTAACGCTCCACCCGGCGCATATTCCTCCAGGACCTGATCGTACGCTTGATTGGGGTCATTGAGATAGGTTGTCGTTTGGCCGTCGACAGTCTCCGAAACCCGGTTGCCGGCGTCGTCATACTGGTTGCTCACGGTATGCGTCACGCCCGAGGTCGTGATCGAGGCCCCTACGAGGCGACTTTCGAGGTCCCACGTGTACGTGACCTGTTGGGAACCGGAGATGGTTAGCGTGTTGCCATTGTTGTCATAGGTGTAGGTCAAGGAGTACCCCGACGTGCCCGTAACGTTGGTCAGACGATCGTTGGCGTCGTAAGTGTAAGTCAGAGACTGCTGACCGGTGGCAGCGCCAGTATCGGTGCTGGCCACGCGATTACCAGCGAGGTCATAGGCGTAAGTCAGGGTACGACTGCCCGCACTGGGATCGTTGGTGATCGCTTCCTGAGTCAGTCGACCATCCGCATCGTAGGTGTAATCATCGCGGCGACCCGTGTTCTCGACCACGACGTGGCGGTTGCCGTTGGGGTCGAGCGAATAGATGTAGCTTGAGATTACCGCGTTTGCGGGCCCCGTGTTCTTGAGGAAAATCAGGCGATTGAGGGAATCGTACTGGCGGGTCTCGCTGGTGCCATTGGGCAAACTAGTCCCAATCAGGTTGTTGTTCAGATCGTAGGTGTACGTCGTGACCAGCGAGGCGCTCAACGAGACGCCATCGAGCTTGTCGACGGTGACTGTGGTCATTCGGCCCAGGTCATCATAGGCGTAGCGGATATCCGTGTTGCTGGTGGTGACGGCGGTCTCACGTCCAGTCGCGAGATCATAGGTATAATTAATGGTCCACTGCGGGGACGTGATTTTGACGAGGTTGCCGTTAACGTCGTAGAAGTTCGTCGTGGCCCCGCTGGGCGTGGTGACCGTGTCGGTATAGCCCCCGTCGTTGTTGGTATCCGGATTATCGTAGCTGTAGGTGACGGTGGTCGTCGGCGAGGTGGCTCCCTGGGCGTACTCTTGCTTCTGGGTGACCCGGCCTACGGTGTCGTATTGGTAGGTGATCTTCTGGCCATTGAAGTCCGTAGTGGACGCGAGCTGGTTCAGGCTGTTGTAGACCCACGTTTCGGTCTGACCCAGCGGTAGGGTTTCGCCAACCTTATCGCCCAAGGCATCGTAACGGTAGGTCGTCTTGTGATTCAGGGGATCGATGACGCTGGTGAGGTTGCCGTAGGCGTCGTAGCCGTAAATATAGGTAGGACGGGCGGTTTGGCTAGTCGCGGGGTTGGTAACGAAGAGAAAGGGGACATTCTGATATAGTCTGTATATCAGAATGTCCCCTTTCTCTTTTCCAGAATTACCGGATAGCCTGTCAGGCATCCCGATCAGTATTCACAGACGATTTTGATTCGGGCGGATAGGGATTTCAGATGCTTGAAGTACCGCTCCTGTGTTGAAATCAAAGATCTCACACCCCATCGTTAGGGCAACAAGACCAACAAAAGCAGCGGCCTCCTGGCTTAGCCAGTATTTATCGCACACTATCATCCCGCCATCATACCACATATTCCAAGAACTCGGAATGATTGGCTGATTCTGTCCATCCGCTTCATTCCTGGGTAGTAGCGCAGAAATGTCCATAGGACTTAATGGGCGGAGAACCACTGGCACCTTGATACCAAAAGGACCTGACGGAGCGATCCGTACGTGGCCTTCTTCATGGTCGAAATGACCTACATAGAGATGATTGACGAAAGACATCGGATAAAAGCCTCCTCGCGCATGCGGCGAACGACGCCAAGCTGGGAAAGTAATCTCAGGTAGATCCCCTTATCATCTGCGTAATCGCATAGAGGACCTGTTACCTTTACGTTCACCAAACCATCGGGCAATTAGTGGACGATCCTTTTCCGTAGTATTCCATAACATCTCCAACAGAACAACCGCTCCTTGAGAAGCGGATGGCCCCCCAAGAATAAGCTACCGAGAAGCGAAGGGAACCGATTCCTCCATCCTTATCCCTTGTCTTGCCCGTCATGACCACAAAGGCGGCTCTATCGAGCAGACGTAGAATTGATCATACTCTCTAAAAACCCTGAGACTGAGCATATTCTCTGAGAATCTGTCTCGCTTTTGACGTGATGTTCAACGCTGTATTGGCTGCATTCTTGAGTGCATCATAGTGCGCCTGACTGATTGGTTGACTAGAAACCACCTCCGTATACTCATGCGCAATAACAGCGTCGACTCTATCCTTTAGGCTAGCCGTCGACCACGTTGGTGACACGGCTGCCATGTTCGGAAATTCGGGATCGAGCGCTCCCAGGTCAACTTGAATTCCTGGTAACGTATTACCTCGTGTATTCTCTCGTAAATTGATCCCACCTCGATAGGAATTCAAATCGAAGGGTCCATCTTCGACTCCCCAAGCTCCATTAATGCCTATATATTTTTCTGGAACACCAATTTGTCGCATACGGTTACCGATGGCCACCTTAAGGTCATTACCATATTCATGTGCGAACTCCGCAACTTTAGTCGAGGGCTGATTGCTTGACCTAGACGTCATCCCACCCGGTGCGGGCGCACGACTTGGAGGTGGAGGCAGTATCTCATATGCGCTTAACAAAATAACCATTACATTGAACGATGCCTCTTGCACCCCCTCAGTAAAAGGGTCCACTCCTCCAGTAATCGCCTTTTCGAGCGAAGCCGTGACATTTGAGCTAACATACGCCAAGAATGTGACCCGCGTTGCAAAGTATAAAGCCGGTGTGACTGCGGCGGAGATATTCTGAGCTTGCAGGTACGTACCGATTGAGATGGATTCGATAGTAGAGAAGAAATCGTGCCCCGAAGGATCAACGTTATCAACCGGGCTGTCTCCAGCATAAATATAACGATTTAACGTAATTGGGCCAAGCTTCCGCCCTGGATATGTGTCGCTAGAGGTGAAACGCCCTGTAGCAGTATTGTATTCCCTCGCTCCCATATAGTATTGGCCAATCGCTACATCGAAGAATTGCCCTGCATATTGGTAGTTATTGCTAGTTGTCCCTGTATGGCCAATGGTTTCGCCATACGCATCATAAATATAAAAATCAGTCACATGTGAACTTGTGCTAGTCAGCACACAGATATTCTGCTGGCCGTCCTTGGTGTAATACGACTGCACGCCTGAGCGATCCTGGAATAACAAATCCAGCCCTCTCAGATACGTCGCCGCCAACGCCCCGCCCGGCGCATATTCCTCGAGCACCTGGTCGTAGGTCTGATTGGGATTATTGAGATAGGTCGTTGTCTGGCCATCGACCGTTTCCGAGACTCGGTTGCCCGCCTCGTCGTACAGATCACTCACAGTGTGCGCCACTCCCAAGGTCGTGACACTGGCGCCTACAAGGTGGTTCTCGAGATTCCAGGTGTAGGTCGCCTGCTGGGAGCCCGAAACAGTCAGCATATTGCCATTGTTGTCGTAAGTGTAGGCGAGCGAGTATCCCGATGTGCCCGTCACGTTGGTCAGGCGATCATTGGCGTCGTAGGTATAGTTCAGAGACTGCTGACCCGCAGCAGCACCGGTGTCGGCGCTTGCCACGCGGTTGCCGGCGAGATCATAGATGTAGGTCAAGGTGCGGCTGCTCGCGTGGGAGTCGTCGGTGATCGCTTCTTGAGTCAGACGGCCATCATCATCGTAGGTGTAATCGTCGCGCCGGCCCGTGTTCTCCACCACCACACGGCGGCTGCCGTTGGGATCGAGAGCATAGGTATAGCTCGAGATCATCGCGTTTGCCGGACCGGTGTTCTTAAGGAAGATCAGGCGATTGAGGGCATTGTATTGCCGAGTTTCGCTGGTGCCGTTGGGCAGACTGGTCGTGATCAGGTTGTTGTTCAGGTCGTAAGTGTACGCCGTGACCAGCGAGTTGCTCAAGGAGGCGCCGTCGAGCTTGTCCACCGTGACCGTCGTCATCCGTCCCAGATCGTTGTAGGCGTAGCGGATGTCGGTGTTGCTGGTGGTGACGGCGGTCTCAAAGCCAGTCGCAGGGTCGTAGGTGTAATTGACGGTCCCCTGCGGGGAGTTGATTTTCACAAGGTTGCCGTGGATGTCGTAGAAGTTCGTCGTGGTCCCGCTCGGCGTGGTAACCGTGTCGGTATAGCCGCCGTCGTTGTTGACGTCAGGACTATCGTAGCTGTAGGTGACGGTGGTCGTCGGCGAGGCGGCGCCTTGCGCGTACTCCTGCTTCTGCGTGACCCGCCCCACAGTGTCATACTGGTAGGTGATTTTCTGGCCGTCAAAGTCGAGGATGGACGTGAGCTGGTTCAGGCTGTTGTAGGTCCAGGTCTCGGTTTGCCCCATGGACAGGGTCTCGCCGACTTTGTTGCCTAGCGCATTGTATTGATAGCTTGTCTTGTGGTTCAGCGGATCGGTGACGTTGGCGAGGTTGCCATAGGCATCGTAGATGTAGAAGTAACTGGGACGAACGGTCTGACCATTGGCCGGGTTGGTGATAGCGGGAAGAATAACAGACGTCAGGTCGCCATACGCATCATACTGGTAGTCGGTTTCCAGGCCATTCTGGTCGAGCACCGCGACCTTGCGGCCGTTGGTATCGTACTTGGTCGTCGTGCTGGTCCCGTCTGCGGAGGTGGTTTTGATCAGATGGCCAGCGCCATCGTAGAGGTCATGCGTCGTGTTCCCCTGCGCATCAGTGGAGCTCGTCAGACGTCCTGCGACATCATAGGTGCTCTTGAGAGCGCGCGCAACGCCCGCAGCAGTGTCGTCCACCTCGACCACATGCCCGGCGGCGTCGTATTGATTGTTAATGGTATGCCCTGCTGCATTGGTGGTCCGGATGATGCGGCCGGCCACATCATAGACCGTGGTGCTTTGAGACAGAAGGATACCGTCGGAGGTAAAGGAAGTTGTGGGATTTGTGATTGGATTGTTAATAGCAATGACCACATTGGCATGCCGCTCTGTGCCCGTCACCCGTCCATCGGCATCATAGATCGTCAGCGTGCCATCAGCGGGCTTGCCAGCGAGATGAGGAGCGTCGGTCCATTGGACCCTTCCTTGGGCATCGTAAACCGTCTCGGTGATGTTGCCGTCAGGACTCGTCGTCTGGATCACTCGGCCGTTGGCATCGTAGGTGCTCAGCGTCACACCGCCAAGGTTATCAATCGTCTTGTAGACTCGTCCGTCGGCATCGTAGAAAGTCTGAGTGATCGTGTCGGAGACAGTCCCGGTGCTGGAATCGGTGACTGTTTGTTCGCTCTTGGTGAGGCGACCGTCAACGTCATAAGTGTTGGTCGTTTTGACCACCTGGGTGTGGCTCGAATTATTGGGATCGACCCAGGTCCACTGGCTTCCGGTCGGGTTACCGTCGGCGTCGTAGAGGTATGTTGTAATGACGCCTCGTGGATTGGCCGTGCTGATCAGGTTCCCTTGGGCGTCGTACATGTTCGTCGTGATTCCGTCCGGCGTAGCTTGCGAGAGTACATTGCCGCTCGTATCGTACGTGTTCGACGCCATCACGCCCGTGGAATTCGTCGCCGAAAGTAGGTTCCCTTGCTTATCGTAAACATTAGTTATGGTTCCTCCTTGCGGGTCTGTAACCGTCAGCGGTTGACCAAAGGCGTTGTAGGCGACTTGTGTCATGTTGCCCGAGGGATCTGTCGCGGTTAGAACGTTACCGTTAGAATCATAGGTATAAGTCGACGTGATGTTCACGCCGTTGACCACTTGGGTCTGCGAAGCAAGATTGCCGTTCTGATACGTCGCCTGGGCCGAGTTGCCCACAGGGTCTGTAGCGCCGATGGGGTTGCCTTGGTTGTCGTAGGAGACGCTGGACGAGGCACCTCCGCCGGGCAGGGTTTCGGTGGCCGAGAGGCTGCTGATGCTGTCGGCGTTGGTGGAGGTGTTGCCCAGGGCGTCGGTGATGGTGGTGACCCGGCCGTCGGTGCCGTAGGCGACCTGGGCGACGGTGCGGCCCAGGGGATCGATGACGTGGTCGATGTCGTGGGGGTGGCCGGTGGCGTAGAAGAACTGGGTTTGATTGCTCATCCGGTCGGTGACGGTGCTCAGGTCGCCGGAGGTGCCGTAGGTGTAGGTGACGGAGTGGCCGTTGGGGTCGGTGATCGCGGAGATTTGCCCGTTGGTGTTACGGCTGAAGCTGACCTGGCGGTAGACCTGCCCCTGCGGGCCGCTGCTGATGATCCCGGAGGAGGAGAAATTCAGGGTGTTGCCGCTGCGGTCGCTCTCGGTGAGGAATTGGCCGGTGGCGGCGTTGATGGCGAAGGTGAGGCCCG